>ENA-OQAJ01000065-OQAJ01000065.1-human-gut-metagenome-genome-assembly--contig:-NODE-65-length-28583-cov-2.728915_pt1 | contig 28583 bp, 40 predicted proteins | sample MGYA00242736_ERZ504529 | MGnify/ENA primary metagenome ERZ504529 (study PRJEB26092, sample SAMD00036275) | human gut metagenome | host: Homo sapiens | study: EMG produced TPA metagenomics assembly of...
CTCAAATTTTTCTTATGCCATCTGCTTTATAAAAACAGTTTAACAGGCAATTGTGTTCAAACTGTGATATTATCCTTTAAAAAATCGTGACCCGCTGATTCTTCCTGATCATTTCTGTTTTTCCAGTATTCCGGACTCATAGTACAAAACAGGATCAGTCTTTCAGGAAGTTCTGATATCTTTTTCCGAGGAAATATCCGGCATACTTGGAAGCACTCTGAAAAAACAGTCCGGGGATCATCCAGATATGTCCGGTTTTCAGAAGATAAGACAGGCTCTTTTTTACCAGGCGCACTCCCTCCCCCTCAGACGGAACTCCTTCAAAAACTTCCGGATGCTCTGCCTGGGAAACGCCAAGATCAAAATTTCTGTGAAACTGCTGGCTGCAGCTGTAATTATGAGAGTGATAAACCTTAGCCTCTGCTGCATAAGCAACCGCATAACCTTTTTTTACCATCCAGCCTGCATAGATCATATCTTCATTAAAAATAGCATGTTCCGGAAATCCGCCGATCTCATTGTAGATCCTGTGATCGTATGCTGCACAGACATTTGAGCAAAAATATGTCTTGATTCCTCTGGTCTCTACATCTTTTTTCTGTTTTAAGGCAGGACTGCTCCGGATAATTAAACGAACGGGTATATTTTTCAAGGAAACCGCAGTCATTTTTGGGAAGCTGTCGTGCATAGGCCGCTCCTGTCTTTTCATTCCCGGCAACAGCCTGAACAAGATTTCCAACCAGATTTCTGTCTGCCGGTAATGCGTCCTGAGTCATAAATATGAGGATCTCCGCATCCGAAAGCTCTGCTCCCCTTCTTCTTGTTGCACCATGATCAAATTCCTGTTTTGTAAGATGGTGGACTTCCACCAGCGGATACTTCTGTTCCCAGTTTTCTCTCCAGAATTTTTTCTCTGTATTCATAACTATGATCTTATTGACAGGATATTTCTGTGCGCTGAGGCGCTCCAGAAGTTTGTCAAATTCTTCTCCCGGGTGATATGCCGGTATGATTACATCTGTTTTTACTGCATTCATAATTCTCTCCTGTCCAGAAAGGACCACCCTCACCGGATGGTCCCTTCTGCTGGTTGATTATTTTAATTTTTTATTCTCCGTCTGAGAGATCGTCAGCTCCTGCGCCGCCATCTCCGCCGCCAGCATCTCCCCCAGCGTCATCTCCGCCGGATTCATCTCCGCCTCCAGACGTATCATCGCCAGTATCTCCTGCACCGGAATCGTCGTTTCCTGAATCGTCTCCGCCGCCGGAATAATCTGTATTCGAATCGTCTCCACCACCGGAATAATCCGTATCATCGCTGGTGTCATTGCCGTAATCCGTGTAGTCTGTATTATCACTGTAATCCGTGTCATCGTAGCTGTAATCGGCAGAAGTGTCTGTACTTCCCTCCCAGGTATACGAATTATCCGTTGTTGTATTCGGAGCGTCCGTTACCGCAGGCGCTGTATCCTGTACCTGTCCACCGCCTACAATCGCAGCGATCTGCGCACTTTTGTTCAGTACATCCTGTGTCGGTGTATAATTTGTATTTCCGTACAGGAACTGATGCAGCTTCAGTACATTGGAATCCAGAGTTGTCGGTACAATGACACTGCCCTTAACTGTAGCAAATTTATAGTCCTGCGGGAATCCCGTTGTTTCATCAATGCAGTATCCGATCATTGCCGGGATCAGCTTCAGGATCTCTGTCTTGGAAACAGATGTCTTGACCATCGGGAAAACCTGATCCATGATATCAAAGATTGTGGAAAGGCCGGCTTTTTTTGCCTTGTCAACGATCATCTGGATAACTCTTCTCTGTCTCTCTGTACGTCCCATATCCAGGCTTGCCGTATAACGGATACGGCAGTAGGAAGTAGCCTGTACACCATTCAGATGATAGGTTCCGACAATCGCTTCCTGATCTTCCGGCTTCGGCTCCGGCAGCTCTACCGGTGTATAACTCTTGCCAGTCTCTTCCGCAGTTTCCACGCAGTAGTTGTTCATATGAACGATCTCCGCATAGGAAAGCGGGATATCCAGTCCTCCCAGACAGTCTACTACTGTTACCAGTGCGTCAAAATCAATGGATACGTAATCTGTAATATTAAGATCCAGGTTTGTGTTCAGCATATTAACTGCCTGTGCCGGTCCTCCAAGGGCATATGCTGCATTGGCTTTGGAATAGGTATCATCTTTCACATTGAGAAGTGTGTCTCGGTAAACAGATACCAGCTTGACTGCCTTCGTGTCGTTGTTGATACTTGCAATGATGATGGTATCACTGTTCTCTGTGTTCAGCTTCTCATTCCTGCTTCTGTGGTCCAGTCCGAACAGTGCATATGTGGTATAACCCGTCATCTGCGGTGCCTGGTCATTGGTTACGATATCCTGTTCCTGAAGATCTGTTTCCTGAATATCGATCTTGTCCAGCTTGGCTGAGATCTGACCGTAAACATATAAGCCTCCTATAAACAGGAGCAGTACGATAATTTCCAGGATAAACAGAACTTTTCTTCTTTTTTTCCGAGGTTTTGACATCTTTTCCTTTTCCCCTTTTTAGTATGCATTCTTGTTGATAAAGCCTTTAAATATGGTGAGGAACATGATCTTGATATCGAATCCTACTGACCAGTTTTCGATATAGTACAGATCACATTCGATCCTCTTCCTGATAGAAGTGTCTCCACGGTAACCATTTACCTGTGCCCATCCGGTAAGGCCCGGACGCACCTGATGTTTCACCATATACCGTGGTATTTCCTCACGAAACTTCTCTACAAAAAACGGTCTCTCCGGTCTCGGTCCCACAAGGCTCATCTCCCCTTTCAGGATATTGAAAAGCTGTGGAAGTTCATCCAGACTGGTATGACGCATGAATTTTCCGATTCCGGTGACACGTGGATCGTTTTTTACAGTCCATGCTTTCTTTTCTTCGGACTCCTTCTGGATCTCCATGGAACGGAATTTATACATCCGGAAAGTCTGATTATGAAGGCCAACACGTTCCTGTTTATAGATCAGCGGACCAGGAGAGGTCAGCTTGATCAGGATACACAGGATCAGCATCACCGGCGATGAAACAATGATCGCGATCGAAGAACCGATCACATCCATCGTCCTCTTGATCATTGCATTAAACGTATTGCTCAGCGGCACATACCGGATATTGATCACCGGAAGTCCGAGAATGTCTTCTGTATACGGTTTGGTCGGAATAATATTATTATAATCCGGAATAAATTTCGTGTGTACTCCTGATTTCTCGCAGAGTGCAACAATCTCTTCCAGACGATAATACTCACTTAAGCCCAGGGTAATAGCTATCTCATCCAGTCGGCTGGATGGAAGGATGATCATCAGATTGGCAATACGCCCGATCACCTTGACTCCTTTATAGGTAGTGCCTGCCGGCACATTGTCATCCAGTATGCCCCTGATCACATATCCCCATTGCGGATTCTGCAGGATCCTGTCCACATATTCCTCAGCGGCACGGCTGTATCCAACCAGCAGCACCTGTTTCTGGTTCATTCCTTTCTTCCGCATGTCCCGGAGAATGTAAAACACAAACATGCGTACAAGCCATTCCAGGACAATATTGATAAAACAGAAGGAAACCAGTGTAAAGAGGGAATAATCCAGTTCTTTTAAAATTATAAAGTGCAAAACATGATGATAAGGAGCCCTAACGCGTTTGCCTTCACGATTCCGGCAAGCACGAGACGACGCCCCTGCATTCGCATCGGTGTATAAAGATCAAATGCCTGATATAAAAGCACATATCCAGGAATGATAAAGATCAGCATAAACATATATTCCTGAACGGTCTTGGACTGAACTGCGGAATGTTCAAATATTCCCTGGAAACGGATCAGCCACGCCAGCGCATAAGAGGCTGCGATCACAAATACATCGATCAGCATATGGAGACGACTGAAATTTTTCTGGTTATCTTTAATCAATTTCCGTCACCTCATTTAAGTTCATTGCTTTTATCTTATAATAGATGCATCCCAAAAGCAACAAAATCTTCCCTCCGAAATATAAAATTTCTGTGAAAATATGGAGTTTTAACCGGCAAATCGCCTAAAAATGTTGATCCAGAGCTCAACCTGCAGCTGGATATAACGTGGAAAATTCCTCATGGAAAACTTTACTTTCCTGTTCTTCCGGCTGATCTGGAAGCCATTTTTAATTCCTGCCAGATACTCCTTGCCAAAGCCTTTTGACGCAAAAAACAGGATTTTTGCCCCGAATCCGACAAGCAGAAATGGAAGGTTCAGAACGATCTGAAGGAACGGCATGTTCTTGTAAATAAGGTAAATATTATTTCTGGATGAATACCGGATCTTAAACTGATTATATCTGGAACCGCTTGTTCCGCTTCCCACATGATAAACTTTCGCCTTTGGAGCATACCAGTTCTGATACCCAAAGATCCGGGCGCGATAACCGATATCCAGATCCTCCAGATAGGCAAAATGCTCTTCATCAAAATCTCCGATCCGGTCGATGATTTTTTTTCTGTAAATGGCAGCTCCCGCGCAGGCGGAAAAAATCTTCTGCTCTTTATCGTAATGGTTAATATCCTTATCTTTCCCTCTGGCAAACGCCATCCCAGTGCACAGTAATAATTTCCCGCATCGTCCATCTTGTCATGGTCATGAAGCTGGATCATTTTTGCCTGGCAGGAAAAAGCTTTTTTATGTCTTCTGAGGGCCGCTACCATCTCTTCCAGAAAATCCGGTTCTGCTTCCGTGTCATTATTCAGAAGCAGTACATACGGAGAGCGTGCCGCATGAATTCCCTCATTCACAGCCCTGCTGAATCCATAGTTTTCCGGAAGCTGGATCATGTGGACCCACGGATATTCCGCAGAAACAAAAGCACAGCTGCCGTCTGTGGACCCATTGTCCACCAGTATAACCTCAAATTGCGGATGGTCTGTCTCTCAAGACTTGAAAGCACACCATCCAGATATGCCATCCCGTTAAAATTCGGTATGACTACTGATACTTCCTGCATTGGTTCATCCCTTCTTCTTTCCCATTCCCGGAAGAGGCTTCAGGGAATAATTCCATTTTGACAGAGAAAGATTTTTTGTTATAGTACGGATCTCCGTTTTTTGAGGATGTCTATCCAGTGAGAACGGATATATTCGATTTCCGACTGGAATCGACGGACTTTTTCCTCACTGTCCTCCGCACCTCTTGATTTGGACTCATAATGATAAAGTTTCACGTACGGATCATAGACGATCAGATGGCCGTGGCTTCTCACTTTCAGGCAGAGATCTACATCATTAAATGCTACCGCGAGTTCTTCTGTAAAGCCACCGGCTTCCAGAAAAACATTTTTTTTTCATCATCATGCAGGCAGCTGTCACACAGCTCATATCCTGCAGAAGGGATGCTTTATGCAGATATCCTGTACGTTCTGCCGGCATATTTACAAACATATGTCCCGCAATGCCGCCCATTCCCACCACACAGCCTGCATGCTGGATGGTATTGTCCGGATAGATCAGTTTAGCCCCGACAGCTCCTACTTCCTGTCGCTGGCAGACACCAAGCATCTCCGAAAGCCAGTCCGGATCGATCACTTTCACATCATTATTCAGGAAAAGCAGATAATCCCCCTTTGCATGGCGCACGCCAAAATTATTGATGGCAGAATAATTGAATTCTTTTTTCCAGCGGAGCAGATGGATCCTCGGGTCTTCAGAAAGCTTCCGGTAGTAACGGAAGATCTCGTCGGAACTGCTGTTATTCTCCACGATAATGATCTCATAATTCTTATAGACAGTTTTTTCAAAAATGGATTCCACGCAGGCCTGAAGGGTTTCTTTTTCTTCCGGTTGGGGATGATAATGGACACCAGCGGTTCCCCCTGCACCGGATATTTCACACGGTAAAATCCGAAATCCGGGGTATGCTCCACAGTTCCCGGAGTTCCGGTTCGTTCAAGATTTCCCTCAATGGCACGCTTTCCTGCCTCAAAAGCATACATCTTGCTTGCCGGGTTATCCGCTGTGGAGGATTTGTGGGTTCTCCAGTGGTAAAGGATCTCCGGTACATGGATGACCTCACGTGCCTGTTCCACACAGCGGAAAATAAAATCATAGTCCTGCGCTCCGTCAAATTCTCTGCGGAAACCTCCGGCTTTCTGCACAACTGAACGTCTCACAACCAGAAAATGACAGATATAATTGTTGGATCTTAAAAGGTCCAGGTTAAAATCCGGTTTCAGATGTGGCTGAAAAATGCTCGGACAGATCTGTTGTGACCTTATCTTCATCGGTATAGATCACATCTGCCTCCGGATGTTCCTCCAGTGCAGCTGCGATCTCATACAGAGCATTGGGTGCAAGCAGATCATCATGATCCAGAAGTGCGATAAAATCTCCTCTTGCCATGGCAAAGGCTGCATTGGTATTCTCAGCGATACCGAGATTTTCCTTCAGATCTTCATAGCGGATCCTTTTATCCATCTCTGCATAGGATCTCAGTACAAGCTGCATATCCGGATCTTCCGGACTGCCATTTGCGAGACAGAGTTCCCAGTTCTGATATGTCTGGGCAAGCAGAGAATCAAGCATCTGTCTTAAGAACCTCTCCGGTGTCAGATATGCAGGCACTACAATACTGATCAGCGGGCCATCCGGAAATTTCCTCTTTCGCTGCTTCTCAAGAGTCTCTTCGGTTGGCCTGTATGCCTCATACCACGGTCCGTAGGGAACTTCTTCCGGCTCAAAGCGTTCATGAAGCCTGATCCAGAATTCTTTCAGTCCGTAATGCTTCAGGTATCTCAAGCCCTTTTGTACTGTATAGGGAGAAAGCTTCTTCACAAGCCTGTCCCATTGAATCTTTCCTGTGGAATCATCTTTACTCATATATTTTCTCCGTATTACTCAATTTGATAAACGTTATTTTAACATTACCGCATTTTTTTTGCAAGGAAGAGAGAAAGTGTGTTATACTGTGCTTACGTGTTGCTGGTCACGGAGTGAACAGTAACATTTACGTATGTATTGCTTACATAAGAATTATTTTTTATACAGGAGTACCATATATTATGAAAAATCAAGAATAACCGCGGCGCTTCTGCCTTTGGGATCTCAGCTTCCATGGTGTTCCAGACTCCAGTTTTCGCCACAGAAGAAACCGCTGCTGCCGCCACATCCGGTATTACAACCAACTCCATCAGCGGATGGCCACAGGGGCCTGAGATCACTTCCGTATCTGCCGTAGTCATGGAAGATTCTTCCGATACCATTCTCTACGCCAAAGATATGGATACCGCGCTCTCCCCTGCCGGCGCAGTTAAGATCATGACCTGCCTTCTGGCGCTGGAGAACAGCCAGTTAACCGATCAGGTGACAATGACAGAAACCGGTGTATCCGGTGTCACCGACGGAGGCGCCCATATTTCCTCACAGCTCGGAGAAGTTTTTACCATGGAGCAGTGCCTCTATGCGATCATGCTGGCTTCTGCCAATGATATTGCCCTTCAGGTTGCAGAACAGATCGGCGGTTCTGTGGATGCTTTTGTCCAGAAAATGAATGACCGCGCCCAGGAACTTGGTTGTACCAATACCGTATTTACCAATCCTACCGGTCTTCCGGACGATAATCAGCACACCACCGCCCACGACCTGGCTCTGATCATGCAGGCAGCAATCAGCAATGACAGTTTCCGGACAATTTCCGGAGCCACTTCCTATACCATACCGGCCACCAATGTTTCCGGCGGTGCCAGAAACCTCACCAGTTCCTTTTCCATGACAAATCCGACTTCCGCCACTTATTACCAGGCTGTATCGGCGGACGTGAGAGTACTACCACTACTTCCGGAAGCGTCCTGGTAACTGCGGCTGAACGCAACAGCACCACACTGATCTGTGTTGTTATGAACGGAGCGACCGGACAGACAGCCAATGAAGCGGTTACTCTTATGGACTACGGTTTTGCCAATTTCCAGCTTCTGGATCTTTCGGAAGAAGATTTCCACATTCTGTCCGGAGGTACCGTAATGGTTCCGTCCGGTGCAACTTCGGATGATCTTACTACGGAAGATACGGAATCCGATGGCCAGATTCTCCGCACCTATTCCTTTGGCGGAGCTCAGGTGGGAACTGCAGTGGTGGAAGACACCTCCACAGAAAGCACTACCGCAGAGGTTCAGGAAAATGATGACAATATGGATGCCGCAAAAGCTTACTCAGAATCCCGCTCTCCAATTCCTTATTTTGTGATCGGCGGCGCCGGCCTCCTGATCCTGATCCTGCTTCTGTGGCGTATGATCAGGATTATCCGCTCCTGATCTGCATCACATCTTATATGCAAGTCCCCCACACTGCTTATTGCTTTTCGCGATTGAAGCAGGGGACTTACTTGATTTGGTTAAAAAAATCCCCCCTGTGTACCGGTCATATCCGGATACACAGGAGGGATTTTTTATTGTCAATTTCGATTTTCCCCTCGGAAAATCAGCGATAAAACGGAACCACCAAGAAGATATAGCACAAAAACGGCGAAGCACCAGAAGTGCACTTAAGCCCCGGTAGATCCACATTCTGATATTTTCTTTTTTTACAAAACGTTCCAGCAGACGGTTCCAGCCCGCTGTCACAAAATACATGGCCGGATACAGTGCCGGCATGATGTAACGTCCCTGTGCCTGGTTGTCACTGTAATATACATAATACATGAACAATCCCACAGGGATCAGGATCAGAAGGATCATCAGCAGATGGAAGATTCCTTTTCTGTCCCATTTATTGGACACAGTCACTGTTTTTATCTTCAGTTTTTCAGTGCCTGATGTTTTCCGTTCTTTTACGACAGTACGTTTCTTCGGATAAAACATTCCCAGCATGGACAATACTCCAAGGCCACCGATCCCGAACAACAGGAAATATGCCTTGCTCACACCATAAGGCATATAGATCTGCATCAGTCCGAAAGTTCCGATAAAACTTACCAGAACTGTCAGTAACCAGTTATGGTTCCAGCCCGGGTCCTGATACAGAAGAATATCCTTCCATGTCCATTTCAGTTTCTCCGGTGTTGGATATCTGGACGGCCGGTAATCAATGGCCGCATATTTCTCCGCACACTCTGCACAGGCTTTTCTTCCGATAAAATCTCCGTCATAAAGAATGGCGTTCCGGACAAACCACCAGCCACATAAAACAAGGGTTACTGCCGCGATCACGATTCCTCTTCGAAACAGAAAAGCGATTCTCTGTTTTACCGGTTCTTCCCTGCACAAGAAGGACTGTCAGGCAGAAAAACAGAAAGCTGCATAAGATCCAGCCGTAGGATTATAGTAGGACAACGCGCAGACTGCCATGCCAACAGCCAGCAGGATCGAGTTTTTGAAACTCCAGTCTCCTTCTTCCAGATAGCAGGACCAGGAATACAGAATAATTCCCATAGACAAAAGTGCCAGGGAATCCGTATTTACATAAGTTCCCAAAAACAGTGCCTGTGGCATAAAACCTGCCAGCGCCGCAAACAGCCATCTTCCCTCTTTTGGGAAAAGCTTTCCGGATGCTTTCACAACGAAATACACAGATCCGGTCACAAAAAGCACATCTGCCATTCTTGCCGCATGGAGAAGTCCGTCGGCAGAAGCATGGAACAGACCTGCAATTCCCATAAATACAGCAGATACCATATAGGAAAGAATGGGATAATAGGCATAGGAAATTCCCCAGGTGGCATCCCGGATGGCAGGATCATCTCCGAGAGGAAGTTTTCCCGGATGTTTATGAAGATACTGTGCCACCATGTAGCGCATTTTTTCATCGGGGCCCGCTCCCAGCGGCTGCATGAATGCCCATGCAGTCAAAAGCAGAAATGCTGCCAGGACAAGAACCAGCACCTGAAACCGTTCTTCTTTCCAGATTTTTTTCTTTTCCAAGATCAGTTCCTCCTATATCCGCTTCAGAGAGAAATCCTGACTCTCCAGTGTAAGGTTCGGGTTATAGTAAGGATCTCCGTCACGGAGGATTTCCGGCCAGTGCTTCTCAAAGGAAGCGATCTCACGGTTAAATCTTGCCACTTTCTCCGGCGTATCCTCAAGACCTCTGGATTTGGACTCATAGTGATAAAGCTCCGCATAAGGATTGTACACAACCAGATATCCGGCTTTTCCAAGACGGAGGCAGAAATCAATATCATTAAAAGCAACCTGGAATTCTTCGCTTAATCCGTGAACCTTGTCAAAAGCCTCACGTTTTACCATCATGCAGGCAGCTGTCACCGCACTGTAATCCTGGGCACAGATGATCCTGTGGCAGTATCCCGTAGCGTCCCTCTTCTGCTGCACAAAGCAGTGTCCCGCAATGCCGCCGAAACCAATGACCACACCTGCGTGCTGCACAGTATCATCCTCATAATAGAGACGCGCTCCCACAGCTCCAACATCCGGTCTCATACAGTATCCCAGAAGCTGTTCCAGACAGTCCGGACTGATGATCTCCGTATCGTTGTTGAGAAGAAGCAGATACTCACCTTTGGCATGAGAAGCACCGAAATTGTTGATGGCGGAATAGTTGAAAATGCCATCCCAGTACACCACATGAGCCTTCGGATTGGAGGCTTCCAGCTCTTTATAATAAGCGAATGTCTCATCTTCCGTACTGTTGTTCTCCACGATCACATACTCATAATTGCGGTAAGTCGCTTTTTCTTCGATGGAATCAATACATCTCTTCAGATCATCGATGTGATCTTTGTTCGGGATGATAATGGAGATCAGCGGTTTTTCCTCCCAGAGGAATTTCGTGCGGTAAAGACCAAGATACTCGCCCTTCTCGATCTCTACCGGAACACCGATCCTGTCATAATGAGCTTTAATGGCACGTGCGCCTGCGTCAAAGGCGTACATCTTGCTTTCCGGATTCTCTGCTGTGGAATCCTCATGGCATCTCCAGTGATAAAGGATCCTCGGGATATGATGGATCTTCTCTCTTCCCGCAGCTTCCACGCAGCGGAATACAAAATCGTAATCCTGTGCGCCGTCGAATTCTTTCTTCAGCATTCCGATCTGATCCACGATCTCTTTTTTTACAACAAAAAGATGGCAGATGTAGTTTACTGTACACAAAAGATCGATATTGAAGTCCGGTTTGAAATGAGGCTGGAAAAATTTATGGCCATCCATGGACATCTTATCCTCGTCTGAATACAGGACCTCGATCTCCGGATTTTCATTCAGTGCCTTCACGCACTGGAACAGGGCATCCGGTGTCATCTCATCATCATGATCTGCAAACACGATAAAATCTCCGGTTGCCGCTTCCATGGCCGCATTGGTATTCTCCGCGATCTGAAGTGCCTGGTCATTGCGGATCACCCGGATTCTTTCATCACTTTTTTCCAGTCCGGCAAGATAATCGGTAAGAGGAGAGTCCACTCCGCTTCCATCCGAAAGACAAAGCTCCCAGTTTCCGTAAGTCTGGGCCTCAATGGAATCCACCAGCTGCTGGAGATATTTCTCCGGGGTCTTGTAAAGCGGGATCACAATACTGAACTTGGGATTCCAGGAAAATTTTGTTTTTCTCTCTTCCGCAAGTTCCGCCTTATCCGGCAGATGTTTCACAATCCATTTGGAATAATCCACAGGACGGTTTTTCCGGTTCATTACCTTTCCGAAAACTTTTCCGGTAAGGGCTGCTGCCCCGTGAAGTTTCATGTAGCGGCTTCCCTTCCGGAAATATACCGCGGCTTTCTCCGCAAGGCGCTTCTGTGGCTGCAGATGCACTAGACGAAGTGTCCGCACATTGCCGGCCTCAAATACAATGTAAAATTCCTTCACATTGTCATAATGGAATTCAAAGAAAAATCCGCTCTTCTCATCAATTTCTGTTTCCTGGTACTGGTTCTGCACATCCACCCGTTTCAGTCTGGTGATCTCGCAGGGGATTTCCTTCCGGCTGCGTCTTCCAGACGAATGGTTAAGGGACGGTTAAAAGCTGCCCATCCACGGACACGGCAGATTTTTTCTGCGGATTCCACCTCAATACTTTCGATAAAGTACTGTGGTTTTCCCTGCTTCCTGTAAAGCTGCTCTGCGGAAACAGCAAACCACTGGATACGTTTTCCGCCCTTTACCGCATAGACAACAAGCTTCTTTTTGCCTTCCAGATCCGGAAGCTTTATTTCCATCTGCACACGTTCCCCCGTTTACCAGATCCAGATCTTTAAAGCGCTCCAGGGCGCTGACACGCTCCTGGGCACTGATGGCAGCCCGGAAGTTTTTCCCCGTCAAGAACGCTTCCGGCTTATGGTCTTTCGGCCAGGTTCCCTGAAGGTGATACAGGGAACTGTCCTTCAGGTCAAACCTGTCTTTTTCTACTTCGTATAGCTCTCGCTGCATAACAATTCCTCCATTGCGTCCTTTCCGGTATTCTCTGTCAGGTAATGTTCCATAACTTTCTGATGTGCGGCCTCTCCCATGGCTTTTCTGGCCTTCTCATCGGTTACCAGAGATTCCAGGGCACTGACCCATTCTTCTTTCGTGGTGCACATCCAGCCGTCTTTTCCATTTTCGATCACATATTCCATCTCACGGTTGCGGCTCATGACACTTGGAACTTTCACAAGGGCTGCCTCCGTCCACTTGTTTTCGGACTTACAGCAGTGGAACAGTGTGTTCTCCAGCGGCATCAGGTTGATATCCAGTCCTGCGATGACTCCTGGCAGCTGTCTCCAGTCCATAAACGGAAGCTTTTCAATACGGTTCTGTACCGGCTCCATTCCGGACTCATCCAGAACACCTACCAGCTTCAGATAAACCTCAGGATGACGCTCCATCACTTCCAGAAGTGCGGCTTCCACCTGGACAAAATCCTGATCATGGGTTTTGGAACCGCTCAGATATCCGATATAGATCCGGTCTTTATCTTTATCTGCCTGTTCCACCGCTTCGTGAGACAGAACTTCCATCTCCATACTCATGCAGTTACGGTTGATCACCACCGGTTTCCCGGAAATTCCTCCCGGATTTCCTCTGCCAGCGTTTCCGTGGACGTAAAATATCCGTCGCAGAATTCCATACATCCGTGGATTCGGTCTGTGGGTTGTACGGAAAATCGCTGTATTCGCTGCCTTTTAAGGAAAATGCAGTCACGAATTTTTTCGTAATCAAATACCAGGTCATCCACATCATAGTAAACAGGAATTTTGGCAGCTTTTGCCCGGTCGGCCAGCATTTCCGCTTCCATCAGTTTACTGCAGCGGTACATCACAACTGCTGTATATTCTTCGATCTTCTCCTGCTCTGCCTGATCCATCTGGATAAATTTCGATGCATATCCGTTAAGGATCAGCTGCTCCCGGAAATGTTCCACACGATATCTGGATGCAAAGGAAATTTCCTCCCCGACAAAAAGAATCTTGCTTTTTTCCACAGGAAGTTCATTTCCGCCAAGAGTTTTCCACAGGGAAATCATCTCTTCCACAATATTCTCCGGCTGCTCATTCTTAAGAACAAGACCTTTCCCATAACGTTTTACACGTTCCACAGGTGCGCCTACCGGAAGCACAGCTACCGGGAAGCCCATGGAAATGATCTCGGAGGTTGTGTAGGAGAAGGTCTCCGGCCATACAGACGGGATCAGGAACATATCAATATCCTGCTCCAGGGTAAGCCTCGGGATCTCTTCTCTTGTATATCTTCCTGTCTGGGAAAATACCGGGCTTTCGATCTCTTCATCGGAAGTACCGATCAGTCTCAGACGGATACTCAGATCATTCTCTTCGATATATTTTGCAAGCGCCTTCACAACTTCCAGGCCTTTTTTTGTAGCAGAGCACACCGATGAGACCGATGTTAAAGGTCTCTGTGGTCTTTCTGGTTTTCTTCACTGCCGGAAGATAATGTGGTGCATGCGGGATCACATGGAGATTGTATACATCCGGATAAGCACGCTTGAACAGCTTCGCCGTATCATCGGAAAACGCACGGATCTCATCACAGTTTGACAGGAATTCCCGGAATTTTGTACGCCAGAGAGTTCCACTTCCATACTCTGTGCATGCATTGCTGCGGTTGTCCGGAACACATTTGTCGCAGACATCGCAGGATGGAACGCCGCAGTATTTTCCCTTCGCATCGATCAGGTTCACTGCCGGACAGAGAGCAAAGAAGTCATGAAGAAGCATGAGGATCTTCGCACCCTGTTCTCTCTTAAGACGCAGGATACGCTCCAGGGTTCCATAGAGATTCTGGTAAGTTACAAGCTCGTTGATCCAGATCTCATCCACACGCATCAGCTCTCCAAGAGCAGTTTCCAGATCGTTGGCAAAAAAATTCCATCTCATACTGCTTATACTGATACGTAAAGTAAAAACGGTTGCTTACGATATTATAGCGGATAGTTACAAAACGGTATCCTTCCCGCAGTGCCAGACGCCTTTTCTCAACAAGATAAGCCGTAGCTCCACCACCCAGATCATGGTCAAAAGCCACAATGGTAGGCACATCCAGTTTCTTATTGAGAAGTTTCATTTCCACATAAAGCCTTACCGGACGGAGCGGATCTCTTCTGCAGTAATCTGCGGTATCCTTGTTGTAGTCCGGATGCTTGCGGAGCAGTGCATCACTGTGCTCTTTCAGAAGGCGCTGTTTCTCCTCGGACGGGAAGCTTCCACCATGCTTGTGATATACAAACAGGTTATCTACATGTACGTTCTCATAACCTGCTGCTATGGCACGCTGACACCAGTCATTTTCCTCTCCGTAGCCTTTTCCGAAGTTCTCCTCATCCAGAAGTCCGACTTCTCTGATTGCTTTCAGGTTCATACCCATGCAGAATCCCACACCGGTAGGCATGGCCGGATACTGCGGGCGGATCATACGGAATTCGTCATCGATCTCCCACAGCGGCATTCCCTCGAACAGCTTGTTATCCCGGCAGAAATCCGGGAAACTGCAGATGGTTCCACAGGTGGTAAACGGTGTGGTGGTCGCAATTTTTCCTTTGCGAAGATGGGAAGCATCAGGCGCTCCAGCCATTCTTCCGGAACCTCCACATCTGTATTTACAAGGGCAACGTGATTTTCCGCCATCTTTAACGCACGGTTTACGGACGGAAGGAAGCCCATATTGGTCTCATTATTAAGAAGTACCACATTGTCATGCTCAGCGGCATATTTTTCCAGATATTTTCCTACTTCCAAGTCCGGGCTCTTGTCATTTACAATGATCAGGCGATACGGAACCTTTGTCTTCTCAATTCCGGAAAACAGGGCGTCAAAATACTCCAGACCATTATAAACAGGCACGATCACATCCACCTTCTGCTGATAAACAGCCTGTGGATAATCTTTTCTCACACTGCGGACATAACGCTGTTTGAAGTGGCGGAGATTTCCGATACTCTTCGGATCTTCAATGGCATATACCAGAAGTTCCTTCTGATCTCTGGTTCCGGGAATCTTTCCAATGAGGAATCTTCCGGTATCTGCTGCTGTTCCGTATTCCAGAAAAACAGAAATCTCTGCCGGCGCAAGAACCGTTGCCAGGAAAGAAAATCCCGCACTTTCCGCCTCCGGCTTTCCAATGGCATTGGCTACATCCGTACGGTAGATCGTAGTACAGGAAGCTTCCTGAAGCTTCTGTGTTCCCTGATAAAATACGATCCTTGGCTGTCCCATGGAAGCAAATGTAGGATCAAATGCCCAGCCAATGGCATTTAAAGTACCATTTTCATAATGGAAAAAATCAACACTTCCCATACAGGTAGGAGTTGCCTCCACTCCCATCACAGTTGCTGGCTCTGTATGATTAATGGAGAACTTTTTTGACCAGCCTTTTCACCTGAGCTTTTTTGCCAGGATGACGCAGTGCCTCTTCCTGCATACGGGCTGCCTCTTCCGCCGCCTGTTTTGCTGCACGTTCGGCCTCTTTTTTAACTCTTTCCTGTTCCCTGCGTACTTCCCGTTCTTTTTCAAATGCCAGAAGCTTTTCCACATCCGGAAGCTCCAGACAGTCAAGTTTTCCCTCAATTACGATCTTATCTACATTTTCCGGGTGTGTAACGTGAATAAGATAAAAACCATCGGTTGTAAAAAATGCGGTTATACTGTTGTCCACCTTCATATGAACACCCTGCGGCACAAGTTCTGCACTGCATCCGCAGTCCAGGCGCTCTACTTTTACTTTCAGGAAATGACCGTTTGCCGGATTCCATCGGAGATTCTTTATCCCCTCAATTTCGGAAAGATCAAACTCCACCCGAAAACGGTTTCCTGTAAGTTTTCCCTCTGCATAAAGCGTATGTTCTTCACAGAAGCCCTCACCAAGATCATAGTAAATCTTACTGTGCATCTGGTGTTTTTCTCTTTCTCTGTTCACCAGCTCTGTTACGGAAACCGGTACTTTTTTCTGTTCAAACGGAAGCAGGGATCCACATCCAACATACTCATAAACAAAATGCATGGTCCATTTCATGAAGATCTCATAATCTGTGTAACCGATTTCAAATTCTGCCATCATATCATCTTCATGTATCAGCTGTGGCAGCTCCGGAATATGAGTATACAGTTCATGGATCAGACGCCACATAATGAAATTCACCGGTACAGGAAAATCAAACATCCATTCATAATCAATGATCTGATTTTGGCTTTCACCCATGAAAATATTACTGCAGATCAGATCCACATTGGCAGGGCAGACACATTCATAATCTGTTCTTCCGGGATATTTTCCAAATACCTCACAGAACTCTTTCGTTCTATAATCCATGATCCTGCGGGACTGGAAAAAATCCCGATGGAAATTCTTAAGAAGTCCTTTGAGCTCCCCGGTTTTCCTTCATGAGCAAGTTCAGCGATTTCCTGATGAAGAGTTTTTCCGGTAAGAAGCGGATAGCTGACTTTTCCGTTTTCTGCCTTGCATGGAAGATTTTTATATTTATCAGAGCCTGTTTTTCCGCTCCAAGCTTTTCCAGGGTCTTCAGGAACCCCTCTGCCTCAGGTACCATGGCCTCTTTTTCTGCACGGACCTCTCCGTTCTCACGAACGATCTTTGTCAGAAGCCGAAACTTTTCCTTTCGTTCCTGATTCAGTTTTACATAGAGAATTTCTTCCTTCTCCTGTCTTTCTGTTCTTCCGGCCTCCACAAGGAAAGAATTCACAAAACTGCTCAGGATCTTCTCTTTTTCAAAAGCTTTTACCCCTGCATGTTCTGAGAAAAGATCCGCTGTCTTATCTGTGTACACGGATAGTTTCTTCCATAGGATTGGTATAAAGGCTCTCATCTGTAAAAATTTCTGTAGGAAATTTGTAATCCGGGTACGGGTAATAAAAGTGCAGAAAAGGAAAGCCGCTGTTTTCCAGCAGCTCTCCCAGTTCATTCTTGGAAAAGGTGCGCACAGACTGATTTCCCGGATATCCGTTGATTCCGAAAAGTAGAAGATCTGTGTGATCCTCCGGTGCTCCGGCAAAGTACTTCAGTCCCAGTCGGTTCTCGATGGCGATCAGAAGTCTTCCCTCCGGTTTCAGGTATGCACCCATACGCTGAAGAAATGTCTCGTAAGGAGTTTTTCCTTCCGTAAAACTCATGGCATACTCCAGAACACCGTTTACTACCACATAGTCGAATTTCTCCGGAAAAGTCATGTCGTTGAGATTTCCAACCATGATCGTGAGATTTTCTTTATCATTGTTTCTTGCATAATTTATGTCTGCACGACGCTTGGAAAGCTCCACTGAAGTCACATGCCCGCCTTGCGGCAAAGCATTCCGGTAATAGCTCCGCATCCGGCTCCGATCTCAAGAACGGAATCCGTCTCTTTCAGAGGGTACCAGCTTAAAAATATTCTCCCGCAGTCCGGAAAAATGATAGACCATGGGAAAACTCACTTCATCCTCCGGCAGGTCCTCAAACGATTTCCCTTCCTGTGCCATTTTCAGAAGTGTTTCCTCGATATCCCCATCGGAATAATGATCCTTCGCCGTATAATAATCTAAATTCAACTCCGCCATAGTAGTTCCTCCACTTATTTCACAGATACTTTGGAAAACATGTCAAAATATCCCACTGCTTTTTTATCTGTGATCACCGTCAGATTGCACACATCATAAAGCCGGTGAAATACGGTAAAATCGCCGTCTTTATATCCTGTGCAGCCCAGACAAAGCATATATTCTCCTGCCTCCAGCGGCATTATCTGTTTAAAAGTAATCTCCCGCACATCACCGGCTTTCTGCGGTTTCACAGGAGTGTGTTCATACATGGTGTTTGTTCCTGTGATTTCCGTACCTTTCAGATCTTTCAGTGTGAATGCAAAAATCGGGTCATTGACATCTGCCTGAAAGCGTACCTTCATCTGAACAGAAAATTCTTTACCTTTTTCGATCACATTTGTAATCATTCCGGTATCATCCCGGATCGCAAAATCCACGATCCTCTCCAAGCTTACTGCCATACTCAAGAACCTTCGGATTCAGATTCAGGCTGTCTTTCATAGCCCTGCCGCCTCCGGCATGCTCTTTTTTCGACACATTTTCTCCAGCTGTGCCATCTGTCAGCTGACCATCCTGCCCTGCTTCTGCATTCTCTGCACCTTCCTCCAGATCTGCATCATCATACTGATTCACCAGCACACGACGGTAGAGATTGACCATCTCCTTGGCGCCACCTTCCGCAAGCTTTTCTCCTTTGTTGAGAAGAACAACCCGATCGCAGTATTTTCCGATACTGCTCAGGTCGTGGCTTACGAACAAAATGGTCTTACCCATTTCCTTGAACTCCTCGAATTTCCGGTAACATTTTGCCTGGAAAAATACATCACCTACGGAAAGCGCCTCATCAACGATCAGGATCTCCGGATCGATATTGATGGCCACCGCAAAAGCCAGACGCACGAACATACCACTGGAGTATGTTTTTACCGGCTGATGGATAAACTCTCCAATATCTGCAAAATCCAGGATAGACTGCAGCTTGGCATCAATCTCCTCTCTGGAAAAACCGATCATACTTCCGTTGAGATATACATTCTCAAGTCCGGAATATTCTCCGTTAAATCCTGCTCCAAGCTCCAGAAGAGCGGAAATCCTTCCATTTACGGAAACTTCTCCACCTGTAGGAGAAAGTACGCCTGTGATGATCTTCAGGATCGTAGATTTACCAGATCCATTGGTTCCGATGATTCCTACTGTTTCCCCTTTATGCACCTGAAAAGATACGTGGTTCAGAGCATAGTGCTCTTTATATTTCTTTTTTCTGGATAATCCCAGAGACTCTTTAAGACGGTCCATGGGATTATCGTAAAGTTTATACATTTTTACTGACATCATTTACTGAAATCGCAATATCTTCTGCCATTTTTAACCTCACTTTTGTGTAAATCGTTCACTCTCACAATCTGTCGCCGTTTTGCTGTTTTTCTGCGTACTGAGCAAGTTTCCGCAGGAGACTTCCCTGATTCGATCAAAGAACGTCTGCAAAATGCGGTTTCAGACGTTTGAATATTACAGATCCCAGTCCGAAAAGCAGGATCGTAACCACCCAGAAATAGATCGTCCATGAAGCATGGTTCCAGATTCCGACATGACCAAGCATGGAATCACGATAACCCGTAACTACATAGTACATCGGATTCAGCTTGAACAGCTTGATCAGCCATGGATGTGAAGACAGCATATTGATATCCCACATGATCGGTGTAAGCCATACGCCAACCTGGAGAAAAATGCTGATGATCTGGGTCAGGTCACGGAAAAAATGACGATTGCACTTGTGGCATACACAAGCCCCAGTACCAAAGGAAGGTACAGATGGAATAATAAATGATCTGCAGTGTATATAAACTTGGTGTATATCCATAACATGCGCACAAAATAAGTGCGAACACTACAAAAAACACATGCACAAAAAGTGCGGAAATGATCTTCACGATGGGAAGAATACTGATCTTAAATACAACCTTTTTTACAAGGTAATTGTACTCAATCAGTGCATTGGTTCCACCGTTTAACGCATCCTGGAAGAAAAACCACGGCACGATACCGGATACCAGATAGAGTACAAAAGGATAATCCGATACAGTTCCGGCTTTCAGTCCCACGGAAAATACAAACCAGTAGACCAGGATCGTCACGATAGGCTGGATGAATGCCCAGACAATGCCAAGATAGGATCCTGCATATTTTGTTTTGAAATTCATTTTTTTGCAAGGCTTAAAACCAGCTTTCGATTCTGGTACAGCTCTGCCGGCAAAGCTAATATTTTCTTCATTCTGTAATTCCTTATCGATTCTTATATTCCTCGAAGCTTCCCCACTTCTGATCCTTGTCGGAGAAAATAAGCTCCATGCCTTCCGGGATCGGCCACTCTACATTGATATCCTTGTCATTCCAGATAAGACCGCCCTCGTCGTTTGGATGATAGAAGTCAGAGCATTTGTAGGTGAACTCCGCATTCTCGGAAAGTACCAGGAATCCGTGGGCAAATCCCTTCGGGATAAAGAACTGTTTCTTGTTTTCTGCTGAAAGAACTACTCCGTACCATTTTCCGAATGTTTTGGATCCCTCACGAAGGTCAACTGCAACATCAAAAACCTCTCCGTTTACCACACGTACCAGTTTATCCTGCGGATAGTTGATCTGGAAATGAAGTCCGCGGAGGACACCGTAACGGGAGCTGGACTGGTTGTCCTGAACAAATTCCACATCAATGCCGGCTTCCTTGAAGTCATTGTAATTGTAAGTTTCCATGAAATATCCTCTGGAATCCCCAAAACTGTTGGCTCGATCACTTTCAGTCCTTCAATATCTCCGCACTGTGTTACTTTTATTTTTCCCATTTTTCTTTCTCCTTTTCTAACGATATTTATTTGCGTGTTTCTTTTCTTTTATTCTGAGTGCCACAAGAAGAGCGATCAGGATCAGGATCATAACTGCCATGATTCCCAGAAGGATCTTTCGAAGTACCGGCATTCCTTCTGTTTCGCTGCTTTCTTTGCTGGCTGTACTCTTCTCTGTTTTTGCAGCAGTCTGATCTGCTGCTGTTTCTGTTTCGGAACCTTCTGTATTTTCCTGATCAGATGCCGCAGTTGGCTCCGGCGTTGGAGTTGCTGTAGCCTGTGCCACACTTCCGCTGCCCACCAGATATTCTCCAAAATAATAAGAAGTTTCTGTTTTTCCGTTTACATCTTCGGATTTCTTTGTGAGAGAATTCAGATCTGTTCCCTTTGGAAGAAGCACACTTCCTCCGTCTACTTCTGTTTTTGTGAAATTATCAAAACCATAGTTAAACATGGCAGTACTGTCCATACAGGAATTCGCCAGATCAGCTGCCCTCATGGTCACTGCAATATACGTTGTATTATCTCTTGTAGCCGCAGTAACAAGGGTATGGCCTGCCGCAACTGTAGTTCCTGTTTTTCCACCGATGCATCCCTGATAATAAAATCCGCTTTCCGGCGCGAACATTGGATGGTGCGTATGCAGAACTCTCTGCTGAGCATTCATATTGGTAGGCTGGATCGTATAATCCGCAGTCCCGATCACAGTACGGAAATCGTCATTTTTCAGACCTTCCCTCATGATCAGAGCCATATCTCTTGCGGAGGAATAATGATTATCATCCGGAAGTCCGCTGGAATTGGCAAAATGTGTATTCGTACATCCGATTTCCTGAGCTCGCTGGTTCATCATATCGATAAACGCCTGCTCCGTGCCACCGATATGCTCAGCAATCTGTGCAGCAACATCGTTGGCCGATTTAATGATCAGTGCATAAAGACAGTCTTTCATGGACAGGACTTCGCCTACCTGCGTGCCAATGTTACTGGAATCCGCATTTACATTCTGTACACCCGTCTGTGTAAATGTTACCTGTTCATCCATGCTGGAATTCTCAACCGCCACCAGAAGTGTCATGATCTTGGTGATACTTGCAGGATAACGCTGTTCATCTGCGCCTTTATTATAAAGAACCACACCCGTATCCGCGTCCATCAGAACGCCCGTGTCAGAAATGATATCGGCTCCGGCCGGCCATCCCTGGATCTGGTTGGTACTGATGTCATATTTCGCATTGAGATCCACCGCTGCCATAGCCTGTACCGGAAGCATCAGCGCCACACTGACTGCTGCCAGGATCATAAATACTTTTTTAATTTTTTTCATAATTCTCCCCTTCTTCTATCAGAATCCATCAAAAGAAGCAATTGCATCCACGACTCGTTTCGCATCCTCCATGTCAAGATTATAGAACATTGGCAGACGCATCAGCCGTTCGCTTTCTTTTGTTGTATAAACATCCTCCCCGGAAAATCTTCCGAATCTCTTTCCTGCGGGTGCGGAATGAAGGGGTACATAATGGAACACGCTGCAGATTTCCCGCTCCCGAAGATATTTCAGAAGCCGTGTACGTACTTTGATATCGTGAACTTTTATGTAGTACATATGTGCATTATGCGTACATTCTTTTGGAACATAAGGCTGCTCGATCTTTCCTTCTTCGGCAAGGAACTTCAGATTTTCATTATAAAAATCATAAATCTGCATTCTCTTGTCACTGATCTTCTTATGCTGTTCCAGCTGAGCATAAAGATACGCCGCATTCAGCTCACTTGGAAGATAGGAGGAACCGTAATCCATCCACCGGTATTTATCTACCTGTCCGCGGAAAAACTTGCTGCGGTCCGTTCCCTTTTCTCTGAGGATCTCCGCCTTCTCCTGGTACTGGTCCTCATTAAACAGGATCGCGCCGCCTTCTCCCATAGTATAGTTCTTCGTCTCATGGAAGCTGTAGCAGCCAAAATCCCCGATAGTTCCAAGCGCTTTTCCTTTATAGTAGGCATCCACACCCTGAGCCGCATCTTCCACAACTTTCAGATTATGGCGTCTGGCGATGTCCATGATCGTATCCATCTCGCATGCTACACCTGCATAATGAACCGGAACGATTGCTTTTGTTTTTTCTGTGATCGCCTGTTCGATCAGTTTTTCATTGATATTCATGGTATCCGGCCGAATATCCACAAATACGATCTTCGCTCCCCGCAGCACAAATGCATCTGCCGTTGACACAAAGGTATACGATGGCATGATCACTTCATCACCTGGCTGGATATCCGCAAGAAATGCAGCCATCTCCAGCGCATGGGTACAGGAAGTCGTCAGCATTACATGCCCGGCATGAAAACGTTTTTTCCATCCATGCAGAGCATTTCTTCGTTGTAGATTCCATCCCCACAGACGCATTCCCCGTTCTACCGCATCCCGGATATACTCAAATTCCTTACCTGTAAACGCAGGTCTGTTAAAATCAATCATGTATTTCCTCTTTATTTTCTGTTTTCATGGTTTTTCTTTATTAACTGTACATTTCATTTTCTCACACTCATGTTGTAAATTCAATGCCTATTTTTCTGCAGGTGTATAATCGGGGATCTGATTCTGATATGCCACTTCTTTTCCAGATGGATCCAGAATGTGCATTTCCCTGTAAAATTCCTGTGTCAGTTCATCCATTTCCTCACGGTTTTCCGTTTTTACGTAATACAGTGCCAGATATGGATTCGGACCATGTTCGATCACCGTTTCTCCTTCTCTATAAAAGATCCACGGTTTTTCCACTTCTTTTTTCTGTCCCAGCAGGACAGCTTTCGACTGATCTCCGATGGTGAGCAGTCTTCCCTGAAAATAGATCACAGCGCCACAGCAATGTGGTTTGTGTATGTCATGGTCTGTGAGCATTTTTTGAAGTTTTGTTCTGTCATACAGAGAAGCCAGAAGAAGTTCTTCCATATTAAATCCGTATACTATGTCAGTAAGTTCATGCTCATACCCCGAAAAAACGTGCCGCAATCTCACAGACCTGGATTCCTTCCCCGGGTTTCCAGAAGAACTGCATGGAAAGCGCTCCGTCTTTCTGACCGGTCTTTTCTATATAGGCCTGCAGAAGTTCTGTGGCAGGTCTCTCTACCTTTGCCATAAGCCTGGACGGATAGACATTTCTTGTACTGATGGGAATTTCGCCTTTTGCAACCGATGTTTTTTCACGGTCTGCAATACTGATCACATGAACCTGTCCATCCAGGACCCAGGTCATCATATTAAATTCATATCCATCGTTATATTCTTCCACCAGGATCTCCGGCATATCAGAAAATTCTGCTGTTTTCTGTGACGCTTCTATAAGTTCATCCAGATTTTCAGATATATAGATTCCACGGGAACCGTATTTATCCAGCGGTTTGCTGACTACCGGGTAACGAAGCCCTTTAAGCCGCTCCTTAAGCCTGGATTTTCTGTCCGGATCTTCCAGCACCGCTGTAGGGATCTTTCGAAATCCCGGGGTTGGCAGTTCCAGTTTCCGGAGAAGTGCCCTTGTCTCGGATTTATCGCGGTACCATGGAAGCTGTTCCGGTTTCAGATAGCAGGGCAGTCCTGCCCTGTCGGCAATTTTCACCATACATTCCAGAAGCAGGTCAGAAAAGGAAGTAATGATACCGTCAATTTCTTTTTCCCGGCAAAGTTCTGCAATTCTTTCCGTGTCTGTTACCGGAATCTGATACGCCTCGTCCGCAAATTTCCTTGCCGGACCATCCGGATATCCGTCACAGACAATGGTGTAGTATCCTTTTTCCCGGGATTTCTGTACCAGCTGTACAAATTCCCCCAGAGTTCCCAGTATCAGAAGTCGGTGTTTCATGCTTTTGTTTCCTCCCATTCTCTTATGGAATCCGCAATGTAACGCATTTCTTCCTCCCCGTATCTCTGATCACAGGGCAGAGGAAGGACATTGGCGGCCCAGTCATATTCCATGGTATCCTCATCAAAATGATCGATGATATTCCGCCAGTAGGTCGGCACAAAAAATTTTCCGGCCGGCCAGCCATTTTCGAAGTGCCAGCCCGTCCTCATGATAATAGGGATAGCAAACGGTCCCTCAGGAATTACCTGATTAAAAATACTTTCTGACGGAAGAAGTTCTGTCAGCAGATGATAATTTTCTTCTCTTTTCGCTTTTATATAAGGATAATCCATAGAGCGGAGAAGATTTCCAGTCAGCCGTGACATGCGGCGGATTTCCATCTCATGATAATCTGCCGCATTGTCCAGCATCTTCTGGTAAAAAAGTACCGGCATCATACTCATATCGGCCCAGAATGTGCTCAAGTCTTCCCATGGAATGATCCAGCGGTTTCTTTTCCGGATGCAGACTCGCATCCGTTGACAGATATGCCCCGTCGCTGACCCCCAGGAATTTCCGGCAGGAGTACAAAGTATCCACGCCAGGCAAAGGCTTCTGAAAAAATGCATGTGTATGATCCACGATAATGTTTCCGTAAATTTCCCTATATTGCCGAATTCTGTCATCGGTCAGCTGTCCGTAGTAATTTACAAGGTAAAGATATTCACCATCCGGAAGTTTCTTTTCCGGCAGAAGCGGACATAACTTTTCATCCATATGATAAAATTCTATTTCCACTTTTGTTTCTTCACAGGCTCCGGTCACAGAATCGCAGAGATATGTTGGAAGATAGATTTTTTTTGCAGTTTCGAGCTTCCATCAACCAAAGAAGTGCGGTTCTCCCAAGGTTTACTCCACAAAGTTCAGGATAATATTCCTGACCTGTAGATTCTTCCAGTTCCAGATAACCACCGATTTCTTTTTTCATCAGTCTGTTTCCTCCTGACGGATCACATAATGTGGCATCTTCTTCGCCTCATTGAGGATATTCATAAGATAAATTCCGATAATTCCAATGGAAAGCAGTGTCAGCCCAAAGAATGCCAGCATTACCAGCATCAGGGATGTCCATCCTTCCACAGAAATCCCAAACATAAAATAACGCACCAGATAATAAATGGCCAGGCAAAGACTTACCAGAAAGCTTGCGATTCCGATGTTCCTCACCATAAGAAGCGGAAATGCCGTATGGGCCGTGATATCATAGATCAGGTCTTTCACAAGACGGCGGAAAGAATATCCGCTTTTTCCATAGGCACGGGCTGCATGCTGTACCGGCACATTGATGATCCGATTGGAGCTTAAAACCAGGAGATTGCCGATCTGCGGAAGATATGTATTGGTCTTCAGCATGGCTTCCACAAGAAAACGGCGGATCAGGCGGTAGCTGGTAATCTGAAGATTCGGGTCTTTCCCAAGCATTTTGGAAGTAGCCCAGACGGATAATTTTGTTCCCAGTTTACGGATCAGATTATGCTTCCGGCCTTCATAACTTGCAATGATCACATCCACATCATCCCGTTCATTCATGACATTGATCATCTTCGGAAGCTCTTCCGGCTGATGCTGAAGGTCATCATCCATCGTTACGATGAACTCCCCTTTTGCATGGGCAAATCCGCACAGAAGTGCCGGATGCTGGCCGAAATTTCTTGCCATCTGGATGATCTTCACACGGGAATCCTTCTCCCGGAGTTCTTTCATTACTTCAAAAGAACGGTCTTTCGATCCGTCATCTACCAGGATCAGTTCAAATTCTTCTTTTATTGTTTCCCGGAAAACTTTTTCCAGGCGAGTGTACAGTTCCTGCAGCGTATGTTCTGAATTGTATACAGGAACAAACCACTGAATATAGACACATAGTTTTTTTCCTCTCTTTTGTATCAGTTGACACTTATCGTTTAATATTATCATTTTCGATTCCTGTTGTAAACCCGTTGTTGCTGTGCACTTTTCACAGAAACATTCTCTTGCATAAAACGAACAGATGCGATATATTGATTATCAGTTTACAATCACATTTATATGGAGGAAACATGACAAAAAATCAAAGATTATATTCAGCTTCATCTGAATATCCTGCTGTTTTTCTCTTACCAGCGTTTTTTCCAAGCTTGCATCGGTTTTATTATAATAAAGAAGGGCTTCATAGTCCTCTTCTCTATGTATTTCTTTTTTCTTATGATCGCAAACTGTGGAATTTACGCCATCGCGTGGCAGCAGGTAATCAAAAAATTTTCCCTTTCCACGGCCTACGCCAACAAGAGTGTCTATCTTCTGTTGGTCGACAGGTAAGTGGCTAGTAATTATTTATGAAATCTGTCGATTCAGAACATCATCGGTATCATGGTCGTTCTGGTCGGAGTCTGGATGGTGCAGAGATATGAATAGAACATTTATGCTGATCATGCTGGCAGGAACTTTTTTTCAGCAATTTCGCAGGTTCTGCTGAAACAGAGCGCCAATATCACATACAAAAATCCTCTCAGGGAATATCTGAACTGGAGAGTAATTCTGGCTTATGGCATCTTTTTCGGAGTTTTGCTCCTCAATACCTGGTGTTATACAAGAGTCGATATGAAATTTGGTCCTGTAATCGATACCGCTGCCTATGTTTTTGTACTGATCTTTTCCTGGCGTATCCTGAAAGAAAAGATCACCCGTGGAAAAATCATTGGTAATCTGATCATTATTCTGGGTATTCTGATCTATACTTTATAATTACAACAAAAAAAAACGCAATTGCCTGCTGTATCCGAAAACTCTTATGCTTTTCAGTACAGCCGGTAACTGCCGTTTTTATTTATTTACGTTTACGTTGTTTACCAGCGTTGCGGTTGCTTTTCTTAGGTTTGTTGCTAAGTTGTGCATTGTTAGCAGCTGGTGTTACGTCTTTACGAACTTTTGATTTGTAAGTTTTTGGTGGATTTTTTTCAAATTCAGCAGCAATTTTCTGACGAAGTTTTGGTTTGATGATGAGCATAGTAATCAATTGTTGGATGATTGAGAAGAAACCACCGACTAACCAATAAAGGAGAACACTTGCTGGCATGCTCATACCGAAGAATACCATCATAAGTGGCATAGCGTACATCGTACCTTTCATCGCAGCACGTTGTTCTTCAGCAACACCTTGCATAGACAACCATGATTGGAAGAGGTACAAGACGGCGATAACGGCTGTTAGAGGGATACTGCGTGTGCCAAGGTCTATTCCTAAGAAAGTACTTTCAGAGACACCTTGTGTGTATTGCGCAGCAAAATACATTGCTGAGAAGAATTGGCATTTGGACGAGAAGTGGGAGACATCCCATACCACCAAGCATATTGATGCCATTTTCTTTTTGGGCAGCCATCAATTCTGTTTGGGCAGCTAATTTTTCTTCTTGTGTTGTTGCATTACGCATACGCTCGTTGATTGGTTCAAAGATTGGTTTAAGATAAGCCATCTTTTCAGATTGATAGCTTGCTTTCCAAGATTGGTAAAGTCCGAGCGGTAGAATAATACAACGAACAATGATAGTTACTAAGATAATAGCTAAACCAAAAGCCAAGTCCAACATTATTAGCAAAATATTGGATAAGTTTTGCCATTGGTTCACCAAGAATGTACCAGATAGTACCAGTAGGATTACCATTGAATCACGACTGACACAACCAGTTAGTAAGAACAATAACGATAAGCTGAGTCCTGAAAAGAGGACACGATTTAGTTTCTTTTTCAATAGATTATTTCCTTTTATTATAATACCCTACTATTTTACTGTTTTTTGGGCAATTTCTCAATACATCTGTAGTCTTATTTTTTAGTGTATTAGTTGACAATTGCGAAAATCAGTGAAATCTTCGAA
>ENA-OQAJ01000066-OQAJ01000066.1-human-gut-metagenome-genome-assembly--contig:-NODE-66-length-28496-cov-3.111389_pt1 | contig 28496 bp, 32 predicted proteins | sample MGYA00242736_ERZ504529 | MGnify/ENA primary metagenome ERZ504529 (study PRJEB26092, sample SAMD00036275) | human gut metagenome | host: Homo sapiens | study: EMG produced TPA metagenomics assembly of...
CGGTCGCGGCACCACCGGCCGCGGACCGAAGTGGGATCGCGCGATCTACGAAAACATGAAAGCCGTGACGCTTGAGGACCAAGTCGACGCCGTGCATGCGCTGCCGGACGCGATCGCCTCGCTCGCCGCCGAAACCGGTGTCTCCATGCCGAAACCCGACCTGGACAAGGTGGCGATGATCGGCTGGTCGTACGGCGGCTTCCTATCCGCGCTCGCCGTGCTGGACGCGCCCGACGCATTCGCCGCGGCCTGCGCCGGCGCCCCGCCGACCGACTGGACGCTGTACGACACGCATTACACCGAGCGCTACCTGGGACTCGACCCGGCCACGTACGAACGTAACAGCATCGTCGCGGACGCGCCGAAACTCAGTCGCCCGCTTATGCTCATCCACGGTTTCGCCGACGACAATGTGACGATCGCCAATAGCCTGCGATTGAGCCAGGCGCTGATGGCGGCCGGCAGGAAGCACACGTTCCTGCCGCTCAACGGCATCACGCACATGACCAACGACGAGACGGTGGCGCGCAACCTGTTGCTGCTGCAGCGCGACTTCCTCGCCGACGCGCTGGCCTGACGGCGTTCCGGTGAAGCCACCGTCCTGGTAAAACCATCGTTCCGATAAAGCCGAAGAAAAAAAAGAACGCGTCCCCCTGCGATTCGACGGACTGCCAAGTATCCGTCGTGTCACAGGGAGACGCATATCCCTTCTCATTAGGGAAGATAGGACGGTGACGGGCACCTCTGCAAGTAAGGGTGTACCACATCTGTGTAGCACCCTTTGAAGTACCCTTTCGTTTCTCGCGACCGTCGGAGGCCGGTCACGAGTTCGGGGTGTCCGGCAAGGGGTGGCAGGGTTTCGGGCACCGGAATCGGCAGATAGGCGAACAGCGTCCATTCGCCGTCGTGAAGCGTCGTTTCGAGTTTGCCGCCATGCGATTCGAGCTGTTTGCCGAAATACGCGAGGCCGTGGCCTCCTGGACGCATGCCCTCCGTCGGGAAGGCTCTTTCCTGGTTGATCTGCGTGATTTCGACGGCGTTCGGCTTGAGTATCACCGACAGGTCGGCTTTGCTGCCGGACTGGGCATGACGCGCGATGTTGGCGTAGGTCTCGCGAAGCAGATCATTGGCGATTCCGGCCAGGCTCGGGGAGGCGCTTGGCGCACCGCCCGCCACATGGAGGATCGAGGTGATGTCGAAGCCGAGCGCGCGTAGACGCCGGTCGCCGTCGGCCATCGTGGCTTTGAGCAGGTCGGAGAAGGCCTTGCCGTCCGCATCCTCCTCAAGGACGGTGACGTCCATATCCAGTTCGTCGATGACGCGATGCACGTTGGTCAGGGCGGACAGGATGTAATCGTTGACCTGCGTCCATTTGTCGAGCTCATCGCGTCTTTCGTCCGCGTTCTTGCCGTCGTCACCATCCGTCGAGGCGCTGCCATCGCCATCGTCTCCGCCGGACAATGCATCGATGCGACGTTGCGCGACGAAAGCCGCGGCGGACAGATCTCCCGTCACGGCGTCGTGTATGCTTCCGCGATGTGGTTGCGGCTTTCCATCTCCCGTAATCGCGTCTTCGCCTGCTCCGCCTCCGCGCGGCTGGCGGTCATGGTCGCGTTCCATCGCAAACCGCATCCGAGCATCAGTACCAGGCTGACCATGGCGATGATGGCCACGGGGATTGCTGTTGCTCGTGCCGAGGACCAGTTGACGGAACAGCTGGTCGCCTATGGAATAAGCGAGCAGCAGCAGCGCCACAAGGTTGTTGGTTTCGTAGGCGAGCATGCCGAACGTGTAGAGGATTCCCGGCAGCGAATTGACGTCGGCTCCGGGTATGAGCCAAGGTCCCGACTGGCTCATGATCAGAAACAGCAGCGACATCGATTTCGGAAAGAACGGTGACAGCAGCAGCACCGCGATTTCGATGATGGTCCAGACGATCGCCGCGGGATTGTCGGTCGGGGCGAGCAGCAGGCAGAACAGGATCCACCATACGGTGATGACCACGATGGTTATGCGGATCGGATGCCAGAGTTTCGGATGGTCGGCACGCATATGGTTGTGCCAGGAGCGGAAGGCGCTTACGGGTCTGGGTTTTGTGGGTTCAGCGTGCATGCGATCTCACCCACAATGCCACTGCCTGGCGTGCCGTCTTGCAGTTCAGCTTCTTGAGAATGCCCTGCATATGCTTGCGCACGGTGCTTTCGGAGATGTCCAGTCGTTCGGCGATCTCCCTGTCCAGCATGCCGTCGGCGCACAGGGAGATGATTTGCTCCTCGCGCACGGTGAGCCGCGGTGAGGTCTCCTCCTCGCGTCTGATGCGCACGTTGGCCAGGGCGGGAGGTTCGAATCCCTCCATAACGTTGCCTCCACAGAGCCGCTCGATGGCCTTCGCCAGCCGATCGGAATCCTCCTTGCCGATCAGTCCCTGCGCTCCGGCTTCCATCAGCCTGCTACGGTAGCTGTTGATGGAGAAGCTGGTGATGCCCAGAATCGGCAGATGCCTGTCCATGAGACGGATCCGATGGCAGATGGCCGGCCCCTGCAAGCCCTCCATGGACATGTCCAATACAAGCAGGTTGAGATTGTCGTCGTTCCTCTGGCAACGTTCGATCGCTTCGTCGCCGGAAGTGGCCGTCCACACCACGTAGGCCGTGGGGACCTTCGCTTCGATGAGAAGGCTCAGCGATTCCACGCGCGAGGATCGTTGTCGACCAGCGCTACACGGTGGATTTTTGGTATGGGAGCTGCGGATTTCGTGGGATTCATCGCATGGCTCACTTTCCACACAGCCAGTAAAGCGGCGGCGGGCAGTCGATGATGGCGGATGCGGTTCCTCTCGCCGCGTCGGCGAAGATGGCAGCCTTCCCGTTGGAAGGGGTCATCGTTCCGGCTGGCTGCATGGTGCAGAGCATGACGAATGCCACACACAATGACATGATTTTCATACCGACATTGTACGGGGGAGCGCGTCCACGAGTGAGGAGGCGCGTTCGATCCGTGGAGCCGAAGCGTGGGGCTCTGAAGGCTGTTCATGTGGGATTCGTATGATGAAAGCATGACTCTTAGGCTGCTCGACGAGGCGAATTACGACGCCGAAATGGAAAGCAAGGTGCTGCCCGCGCTGGACGCCTGCATGACGGAAGGATGGATGGATCCAGCCACCGTTGACTGGAACGGCGACGCGCTGCCCAAACTGGACGAACCCGGCCGGTTGCACTATTGCTGTTACGACGCGCACAAATTCGACGTGCTGCGTGAGGACGGCGCTTCGGGCGTGTTCCGTGGTGCGATCGTCATTTCGCACGGATTCACCGAATTCGCGCGAAAATACAGCGAGATGGCATGGTATTTCCTGCTGGCCGGCTATTCCGTATGTATCCTCGAGCATCGCGGGCACGGCCATTCCGCACACGACGTGAGCAATCCCAGTCTGGTGTGGATCGACGATTGGCGTCGGTACGTGGCCGATTTCGCAGCCTTCGCCGACACTGTGGGCCGCGAATACGCGTGCGTCGAGCCACTGAACCTGTACTGCCATTCGATGGGCGGCGGCATCGGCGCGGCCGTGATGGAACACTATCCGACCCTGTTCGACAAGGCCGTGCTGTCCGCACCCATGATCGCCCCCGTCGTCGGTATGCCGACATGGATCGCACGCATCGCTACAGGCGCGTTGTGCGGCTTGGGATTCGGCAAAGCGCGCGTATTCGGTCACACCGATTTTTCCCCCGAACTCGATCTCGACGAGCATAAGCGCGTCCGAGGCGCGCGTTCGCTGGTTCCACAAGCAGCGCGTCGACGACGTGGCATGCCAGACCAACGCGGCCACCTTCGAATGGGCGCATCAGGCGATGGCATTGTCTCGAGCCGTACTCAAACCGGACATGTGCGGTGCGATCGAAACTCCGAGCTGCTGTTCCAAGCGGGCCGTGACGTCTGGGTCCTGAACGGTCCGCAGGACGATTTCGTGGAACGCGTGCGCGAAGGCGGCGGATCAATCGAAAAATACGGTACGGCAAGTCGTTGCACGAGATCTTCTCCATGCCGAACACGGTGGTCGGACCGTATGTGAACAAGATTCTCGACTTCCTCAGCGCGCCCGCGGACAGTCTGTGAGCGGCTGCCACTGCAAGACACATGCGGCGTGTACGGTGTGCGATGAGCGAACAGTGAAGGGGAAGGAGCCGCAGTGGCGGAAAAAACGTTCGAACGCACGCCGAAAGACTGATTATCGGCATTGCGATGACCCTGTGCGGCGGCGTGCTGTGGGGCGTCAACGCCACCGTCTCCAAATCCTCATGGGCACGTACCACGCCTCGCCGCTGTGGATCGCATGCGTGCGCGAACTGGCAGCCGGCGTGCTTTTCCTCACCTGCTCGGCCATCATGACGCCGAAACTGCTTACCGGCGCGCTACGCGATCGCAAATCATATCCGCGGCTGCTGGCCACCGCCATCATATGCGTGCTGCTGGTGCAGGTCGCCTACCTCGAATCGATCAACTGGACCAACTCCGGCACCGCGACCGTGCTGCAAAGCCTGAACCTGCTGTTCGTCTTGGGGGTCGTATGCCTGCGCGGGCGGCGACTGCCCGGCGTACGGGAAGGCGTCGGCGTGGCGCTCGCCTTCGCGGGAACCGTGCTGATTGCGACCGGCGGCGACTTCACCACGCTGAAACTGCCGTTGGTCGGCCTGATTTGGGGCGCTATCAACGCGGCGTCCACGGCGGCCATGGTGTTTCTTCCGGTCAAGCTCATCGAACGTTGGGGCAACTTCACCGTCAACGGCATCGCGTTCCTGATTTCCGGGCTTGTGCTGCTGCCGTTCGTGCGGCCGTGGGCTACGGCGCCGCAGTTGGATTGGCTGGGTGTGGGGCTGATGGCGTTCACCGTGATCGGCGGCACATTCGGCGCGTTCTGGCTGTACATGGCCGGCGTGGTGCGCGTCGGTTCGATGCGTGCCACCATGCTCGGCACCAGCGAACGGTGATGGCCACTATTTCCGCGGTGGCATGGACGGACGCGGTGTTCGAACCGACCGATTTGGTTGGATTCGTGATGATTCTCATCATGGTGTTTTTGGTGCGTTAAGTGCCGTGACGGGCGTTGCTTTTCGGGCGGCGGCGTGCGGACAAACAAAAAAGCCGGACACCCAGTTACGGGCGTCCGGCTTCGCTTTGCTTAGCGATTACCGTGACTTACGACGTGCGAATATGACGTACGGCAGCTGGAAATCAGCCTTCAATCGCAATCTGATGCTTGGTCTCAACCTGCTGCTGCGCTTCGGGCTTCGGCATTTCCAGGCACAGGGTGCCGTCCTTGTAGCTGGCGTGAATGTCGGAATCCTTCACGTCCTCGCCAACGTAGAAGCTACGAGAGCAAGAGCCGGCGTAGCGTTCGCGACGCAGCCAGCGGCCGCTGTCGTCCTTGTCCTCGTGCGAGCTGTTGCGATGCGCGGAAACGGTCAGATAGCCGTTCTGCAGGTCCAGCGAAATGTCGTCCTTCTTGAAGCCAGGCATGTCGATGTCGACCATGTAGCCCTTGTCGGTCTCACGCACATCGGTGCTCATCATGCCTGCGGACATGTTCGGATCGCATGCGGCTGCGCGGTCCATGTTGCGCCAACCCTCGAAGAACGGATCGTCGAACAGATCGGAGAACATCGTGTCATTCATCAAAGCCGGAAACATTGCCATAATCGGTACTCCTTAAGCAAATGCGCGTTCTGTGCGCGGAGTAATGCGGCTTGGCAGCCGGCCGTGCGATTATCGCTGCGGCGTCACCATCCAGCGAGACCGGCGACCGGGTTCGTTGCCGCATCCGGAACCCTCCCGGGCTCCTGACCTTGACCTTTCACTTCACCCAACTCTTCCGTGTCCTGCTCATTCCGCGATTATGCTCACAGTGAAATACCGGGAAATGCTTGCGATTGCGTGCGCGGAAAAGTCGTACGGCGAATTTCGTTTTTCTTCAGAATCGGACGCATGGGATTGGTCTGCAATGCGTTACGTATCTGTTTTTCCAACCGGTCACGTGAAGTGTGGTTTTGGGTGGCTATGTGTTCGATTCTGCGAATTGGTTATTCGGATTGTGTTTTCTGGAGAATCGGACATTTGTGGTGCTGGTTTTGGGTTTGGATGTCCGTTTGTCTGTTTCTGCTGAGATAGCTGGGCTTTCGGCGCATGTTTAGTACTTTTTTGTCACATTTCATACGTTTTGGATAAAGCAAAAGGGCTGGAATCGTTGGATTCCAGCCCTTTTCGGCCCGTGCGAGCGGGGGGAGTTGAACCCCCCACGAGCATACACTCACTGCCACCTGAAGACAGCGCGTCTACCATTCCGCCACGCTCGCAGACAATCGACTAATTTACACCTTTACTATCTGTGGCACAAATCGGCGTGTCGCACCGCCGTATTCGCAAAGCGAATGCACAAAGCGGTGCGACGCGAGGAGGGAGGAGGCCCTGTGGACCTCCAGACGATGGAGCCATCCTTTGTTCAAAAAGCCGTGTTTGCGTAGCAAATGCTCAAGCCCCGCGACTTCCATCCAGCTCCTCTGGCTCAGCCCTTCGAACCGTTCTCGTAGAACTTGGCGAGTGTCTCGTCGCGGAATTCGTTGAAATAGCCGCCGTCGATCGATGCTCGGATATCGTCGAGCAGCTTCACGAAGAAGTGCTCGTTGTGGATCGTCGCCAGCGTGAAACCGTTGAATTCGCGGGCGCGCAGCGCGTGGTCCACGTATGCGCGCGAATAGTGCGTGCAGGTGTAGCAGTCGCAGTCCTCCTCAAGTGGGCCGAAATCGTGCTTGAACTGCGCGCGCTTGATGTTGTAGCGGCCGTGGCGCGTGAAAATCGCACCATTGCGGCCGCAACGCGCGGGGGCCACGCAGTCGAAGGTGTCGCCGCCGTTCTCCACGCAGGCGAAGATGTCGTCCACCGCGGCGATGCCGAGCACGTGGCGCGGTCGGCTTTCCGGCATCGCGTCGCAGATCCAGGCGCAGGTGTCGCCGATGATGCGCTTCTCGATCGCGCCGCCGATGCGACGCGTCGAAATCGAGCGAAGCGATCTGTTCGGCGGCATGCCTGCGCAGATCCTCGTAATTCGCGCCCTGCACTACGCCGTAGAGCGCCTGATACGGCTTGCCGAGACGTTCCTCGGTAAGCCGCTTGTGCTCGGCCACGCAACGTTGCGCCCAGCGGTAGGTGCGTTCCACGGAACGTTCCTGGTAGCCGCGGGTGTTCATCAGCGTGGTCAGCTCGTCGAAAGCGAACATGATGTCGGCGCCGATCTTGTGCTGGATGCCCATGGAGATTTCGGCGGAGAACCGGTGCAGCGAGCCGTTGAGCGGCGACTTGAACGTCACACCGTCCTCGTCCACGAACGCGAGCCGCTCCTTGCCTTCCGCGATCACGTCGTCCGATTCATGCCGGTGACGTCCATGGCGAGCGTCTTCTTGAAGCCCGCGCCGAGTGACAGCACCTGGAATCCGCCGGAATCGGTGAACGTCGGACCGTTCCAGTTCATGAATTTGGCGAGTCCGCCGGCTTCGTCGAGCACCTGTTCTCCGGGTCGTTCATACAGGTGGAACGCGTTGGACAGCAGGCATTGCGCGCCAAGATCCTTCATGGTTTCGGGCAGCACGGCCTTCATCGCGGCCTGCGTGGCCACCGGCACGAACGCCGGGGTGTGGATGTCGCCGTGGGGGGTGTGGATGATGCCGGTGCGTCCGTATCGCGCGCGCCGCGGCCCTTGCCATCGGCCGCATCTGGCAGGCGGGTTTCTGCTCGAAGTAGAACGCGTCGCGGCGGCGGGCTTGCCGGGTTCGCGGCCGCGGGGATGCTCAATAAGGTTTTCGGTCGATGCCGCGCTGGTCGTGTTGCCTGCTGCGTCGTGCGTTGCGCGGGCTGCCGTGTTGGCCGCTGAGGTCTCGTGCGCCACCGCGCCGGTCTGTGGTTCGTTCAAGCTTGTCATGCTCTCAACTGTATGCGATAGCGCCGATTGCCGCGGTGCGCCATCGGCGGTCGACGGTGGCATCGTATGGAGCAAACTGCCAAGCGATTCGATTGCTACTTTCAACAAACATTCAGGAAACTTCCAGAGCAGGTATCTTTACTCTTAGATAGCAGTTCGAGCGGCACGATTGCTGACCATGTTGAATGCCGCGAGACGAATAAGGAGCAACAATGGCTGAAGATAATAGCGATCAGAACATCGCCCAGCCGCAGGATGGCACGCAGCAGACCGCGCCGCAGACGCCGAGCGAGAACGTCGCCGACGAAGCACAGACTTCCGTTACCGAACCGATTGCAGTGCCGAACGCGGGCGAGCAGCCCACCACCGCCCTCCTACCGTGGACGCGGCGGATGGCACGGCAGGCAATACCGCTGACGATACGCCGGATTATGCTTCCGCTGCCGGTGAACGCACGGTGATCAACAACGCGACGCAGGATGCGCCGACCGAACAGTACCGTCCGGCGCCCGAATACGGCGCGTACGGTCCGGTGCCGACGCCGCCGGCTGGCGATGCCAGCGGCCAGACCGCCCAGCAACCGCAGTACGGCGCGCAGCAGCAGGGCCAGCCGCAGGACAACCGTCCGCCGTTCTTCGGCGCTTTCGGCAACCCGTATACGACCGGCAATCAGCGGAACAATGGCAATCCGTTCGGCAATCCGTTTGGCGGCTCGTCCGCGCAGAACGGCGCGCAGCAGAACAATCAGCAGCAGCCGCAGTACGGCGCGAACATGCCCCTGCGGGACCGGGCAACCGCAATCCGTTCGGCGCTCCGGGGCAGGGCTTCCCGAACCAGCCGAACCAGACGCCGGTCGTCACCAAGCAGAAGTCCGGCATGACCAGCCATGTGGTCACCGCCGTTGTGGCCGCACTGGTGTCCGGCGCGCTGTGCCTCGCGTCGGTTTCACCGCGATCACCAACGGTTGGGTGCATGCGCCGACCTCCAGCTCGCTGTCCGACGTCAAGTCCAACACGTCCGGTTCCGGTTCCGCCAAGGCGAAGTCCGGTACGGCGGTCGATTGGACCGCGGTGGCCAAGGAAGTGTCCGATTCCGTGGTGGCCATCGACGTGGCGACCAGCGACGGCGAAGCCAAGGGCTCCGGCGTGGTGATCAGCGACAAGGGCTATATCGCCACCAATAACCACGTGATTTCCGGCGCGCAGCAGATTCAGGTGACGCTCGCCAGCGGCGCCGTCTATTCCGCGAAGGTGGTCGGCACCGACACCACCACCGATTTGGCCGTGATCAAGCTCGACAATCCGCCGAGCGATCTGAAGTCGCGGAATTCGCCGATTCCGACAATCTCGCCGTCGGCGAGGCCGTCATGGCGATCGGCAATCCGCTCGGCTACGACGACACCGCCACCACCGGCATCGTGTCCGCGCTCAACCGCCCGGTGACCGTGACCGATGACGACAACAACGCCATCGTCACCAACGCCGTGCAGATCGACGCGGCCATCAACCCGGGCAACTCCGGTGGTCCGACCTTTAATGCGGCTGGTCAGGTGATCGGCATCAATTCGTCCATCGCCTCCACCGCAAGCTCGTCCGGTACTGCCGGTTCGATTGGTATTGGCTTCGCCATCCCGTCGAACCTTGTCAAGCGCGTGGCCAACGAAATCATCGACAATGGTTCCGTGAGGCATGTGGTGCTTGGCATCACCATCAAGAGCTCCTCGGTGGAAGCGGACGGTGTGACCCGCGGCTGCGCCCAGGTGCAGGCCGTGACCGACGGTGGCCCGGCGTCCAAGGCCGGCGTGAAGGCCGGCGACTCCATCGTGGCGTTCAACGGAAAGGCAGTGAACAACAACTACTCGCTGCTCGGTTACGTGCGCGCCTCCGCCATGGGAGACAAGGTGAAGCTGACCGTTGTGCGCGGCGGCAACACCATGGATCTCGAAGTGACGCTTGACCAGGAAGAGACCAAGACGAACTCCTCCAACAAGCAGGAACAGCGTCAGCAGAACAACGGCAACGACGATAACGGCAACGGCCAGAATGGCGGCAGCCAGAACGGCCAGAATGGTGGTAACGGCAACAACGGCGACGGCGGTGGCCTGTTCGATCCGTTCGGTCTGTGGTAAAGCCGGATGCGCGGCATCGTACGGCAACGTACGGTGTGCGGCGTTCATGCCGACAGCGATACGGGTGGCTGCCACCCGATAGGCTGACGGCGAAGTCGCAACCGCAATCCGCGTAATCGCGGAAAACGCTGAACAAGCCGAAAAACGGCGGAAAACAAGGGCTGTGCGAGCAATCGCACGGCCCTTTTCGTATGCGCGGAACGCGCGCGACGAACGGAAGCACACGCAAACGGCCGCGGCAATCGCAATGCTCTGTTATGCTGGAAATATCTTTTTACGCCGTGTATCGATGGTCCGCGCAGGCGGGGCGCGATGGGTTAACAAGGCGTCCGATACGAGCGTAAGGAGATTCTCATGCGTAGAATCATTTCCATTTGCAAAGAAGTTCCGCTGCTGCCGATCGCCATCATTGCCGCGATTCCGTTGGCATTGCTGGGTTCGTGGCGTCCGTGGGAGGCTGCGGGCGTCTCGCTGACTTTCGGACCGTTCAATCCGGGTGTCGGGCAGTGGATCGTGATCGCGCTGGTCGTGTACACGATTGTGGTGACTGTGATCGGCATGATTGACGATTTGCGGCACGGTCACGTCGGTGTGGATTTGCTTGCGGTTATTGCGATCGCGTCGACGGTGGCGGTGCAGGAATACTGGGCTGCGTGGGCCGTGGTGCTGATGATTTCCTCCGGCGAGGCGATTGAGGAATTCGCACAGTCGAAGGCGGAAGGCAACCTGACGGCGCTGGTTGATGCGGCGCCGCGGACCGCGCACGTGGTGACGTTGCCGGGCGTGGGTGCACGTGCGGCGGCTGCCGGGGCCGACGGTACTGCCGGTGATGCTGAGGGCGACATGACGGCGGACGGCTTTCGCAAGGTCGCCAGTGTGGATGTGCCTAACGCTGCGGAAACGAATAAGTCCACCACCCAAACCAAGCCTTACGACGCGGCCGGCGAGCATTTCGAAACCGTTCCGGTCGACCAGGTCAAGCTTGGCGACGTGATCCTCGTGCTGCCGGGCGAAACGGTGCCGGTCGACGGCGAACTGCTGTCGGGCGTCGCCACGTTGGATCTGAGCAATATCAACGGCGAGCCGGTGCCGCGCGAAGTGTATGCGGGCGCGCGCGTGCTGTCGGGTGCGGTCAACGGATCGACCGCGCTGACGATGCGTGCCACGCAATTGGCGCAGGATTCGCAGTATCAGAAGATCCTCGAACTGGTGTCGTCGGCGCAGGAATCGCGCCCGACCGTCGTCAAAACCGCCGATGTGCTGGCGGTGCCGTTCACCATTCTTTCGCTGGCGATCGCCGGCATCGCGTGGGCCGTCGCAGGCACGCCATTGCGATTCGCGCAGGTGCTGGTTTTGGCCACGCCCTGCCCGCTGCTGATCGCCGCTCCCGTCGCGTACGTGGCCGGCACCGGTCGCCTTGCCAAGGCGGGCATTCTTATCAAAGCGCAGGACGTGCTGGAAAACTTGGGCCGCGTATCGCATATCTTCTTCGACAAAACCGGCACGCTTACCGTCAAGCAGCCGCAGGTCGTGCGCGTCGAGAAGCCGTTCGAAAACAGCTCGCCGTACGACGAGAACCACATTCTGATGATGGCCGGCGTGGTGGAAGGCTACTCGGTGCACATTCTGTCGAAGGGCATCGCGGCGGCCGGGCAGAAGGCCATGCAGGAACTGTACGCGCGCTATGAGAACGGGCAGCGGCTGTGCGCCGAACGCGATCTGCCGGGGCATGGACGCGATTACCCCGTGGTGAAGAACATCGAGGAACAGTCGGGCAAGGGTGTGTCCGGCGAGGTGAACGGGCATGCCGTGCGCGTGGGTCGTTTCGCGTACGTGACGGCCGACGAGGCCGGCTTCACGCATGTGCTGGGCGCAGGTGCGGCGGCCGGTATTGCGGCTGGTGCTGTGGCCGATAGCGCGGTTGGCGATTCGGCGACCGGTACCGCTGCCGGCGATTCCAAGAAGCCGGAGGTGAACTCGCTGTTCGCCCCGCTCGAGCCGGACGAAATGGCCGCGTACGTGGCGATCGACGGCAAGCTCGCCGCACGTATTGTGCTGCGTGACGTGCCGCGCGAAAAACGCCAAGGCGTCCCTCGAAAAACTGCACCGGCTCGGCGTGAAGAAACTGTCCATGCTCACCGGCGACAAGGAGGCTTCCGCACGCATCATCGCGGGCGAGGTCGGCATCGACGACGTGCAATCCGAACTCTTCCCCGAAGGCAAGGTCGCGGCCGTCAAGAACGCCACGGAAGACGCGCACCAAAACCAGCCGGCGTGGGACAAGGTCGTACAGCGCGTGGTCGGCGAATCCATGACCCGACAGGTGACGATGATGGTCGGCGACGGCGTGAACGACGCCCCCGTGCTGGCGGTTGCGGACATCGGCATGGCCATGACCGACGGCACGTCCACCGCCGCGTCCGAATCGGCGCAGGTGGTCATCATGAACGACGACATCGCCTCCGTGCCGCGCGCCATCGCCATCGCCCGCCGCACGAAGAAAGTGATGCTGCAGGCGGTGCTGGTCGGCCTTGGATTGGCGATTATCGGCATGGTCGCGGCCGCGTTCAACCTCATTCCGGTGGTCGTCGGCGCGTTCATGCAGGAAGCGATCGACGTGGTCAGCATCCTGTGGGCGCTCACCGCCCTGCTCGACCGCGAGTAGCGCCGGTTGCGGCGACGAGCCGTGCGGAGGCTGAACCGCGTTGCGCCGTGCTACATCGAGCTGGGCGAGATTTCGCCAGCGATGTTCCGGCGCATCCACATGCCGAAATCGGCCGCATCCACGCCCTGCGACAGCAGGAACATGATCTTCGCGTATGCGGCTTCCAGCGTCATGTCGCCCGATCCGATCGCACCGCGCGGGCAATCGCGTCGCCCGTCTCGTAATGGCCGAGCAGCACTTCCGCCTGCTGGCATTGCGATGCGATGACGACAGGCACGCCGTCATGCAGCACGTCGGCGATCACGTCGGTCAGTCCTGGCTCGTCGCTCGGCACATTGCCAACGCCGTACGCGCGCAACAGCACCGCTTCCGGACGAGGGTCGAGCATCGCGGCCAATCGCGCGGCGGAAATGCCGGGAGCCATGTCGATCACGGCCACATCGTGACGGGAGTAGGGCAGCGGCGACGTCCAACCGCAACCGGAGCCGGCCGAATCGCCCGCATACCAATGCCACGGCGTGCCGGTACGTGCCAGCGGGCCGGTGGACGGCGCCGAAAACCCTTCGAACGCCCAGCTTGACGATTTGCTCACACGGTTGCCGGCGAACAGATGATGGCCGAAGAACAGGCCGACGCCATGAAAACGTCCGCTCATCGCGGCGTTCAGCGCACCCGTGACGTTCGCGGTGGCGTCCGATTCGATTTTGCCGAGCGGATGCTGCGACCCCGTGAAAATCACAGGCTTGCCGAAACCGGTCAGCGCGTAAGACAGCGCGGCGCTCGAATAGCTCATCGTATCGGTGCCGTGCATCACCACGAATGCGTCGGCGTCATCGCGGTGCGCGCGCAGGTCGTCCGCCATCGTCTGCCAATTGTCGGGCGTCGCGTTCGACGAATCGATCAGCGGGTCCAGCTCGGTGAACGAGAACAAGCTCGGGTCCAGATGCGCGTCCTCAATCAGCCGGCGCAGCCAGCCGCGCATATCGCGCCCGGAACCAGACCGTTCGGTGACTCGACCATACCGATGGTGCCGCCGGTATACGTGATGTGAATGCGCATATGCCCACCCTCTTACGATAAGGACCTTCTTTAGTGAGGGACCGATTGTGATCTTCTGCGATTGTACGTTCTCCTGCGCCGGCACATGGGCCGGGCTGCGCGTTGCGAGGCAAGTAAGGGAATCGCAAGAAAGTGCCGTATGCCCCCTGTTGGAAATGCAGGGAATATATTAGGTGGAACATATGAGCGAAACCAACGAACTTCGTATTGCTGTAATCGGCGCCGGCCCCGCAGGCGTCTACTCTTCCGATATTTTCCTGCGCCAACTGGGCAAGCTCGGCGAAGAGCTGGGACTGGGCACCAAGGCCCGCATCGACCTGTTCGAAAAGCTGCCGGTGCCGTTCGGTCTGGTGCGCTACGGCGTGGCCCCCGACCACCCTTCCATCAAATTCATCGCATCCGCTCTCGAGAAGACGCTCGACAACCCGGACATCCACCTGTACTGCGACGTGGAATTCGGCAAGGACGTGACGCTTGACGAGCTGCTGGAACGTTACGACGCGGTGCTGTTCGCTACTGGCGCGGTGGAGGACAAGCCGCTCGGCCTGCCGGGATCGGATCTGGACGGCGTGTACGGCGCCGCGAATTCGTGGAATGGTATGACGGCTATCCGACCGCGCCCGCGAATGGCCGCTCGATGCCGAAGAGGTCGCCGTGATCGGCGGCGGCAACGTGGCCATGGACGTGCGCGCGAGCTCATGCGCAACGCCGACGATCTCAAGGCCAAAACCGACATTCCGGACAACGTGTACGAGGGCATCAAGGCCAACAAGGCGAAGACCCTGCACCTGTTCATCCGCCGTGGCGTGGCCCAGGCCAAGTTCTCCGTGCAGGAGCTGCGCGAAATGGAGAAGCTGCCGGGCGTGCAGCTGATCATCAACGAAGACGACTTCGATCTGGACGACGACACTATCGAGGAGGCCGGCAAGGACAAGCTGACCCGTCAGATGGTCGAGGAGCTGTTCACCATCCGCGAGATGGCCGAGGACATGGAAGACGACGGCGACACCGATTTCGAAGGCAACCCGGCGGATCGCAAGTACTACATCCACTTCAATTCCGCTCCGGTCGAAGTGCTGGGCGAGGACGGCAAGGTCAAGGCGATTCGCGTGGAGAAGACGACGACTTCCGCGGACGGCAAGATGACTCGCACCGGCGAATTCGAAGAGTACCCGGTGCAGGCCGTGTATCACGCAATCGGCTACAAGCCAGCCACCGCGCCGGGCATCGCGTACGACGAGCGTCGCGCGCACCTGGCCAACGCGAACGGCGACGGCCGCATCACCACGGAGGCCTCCGGCGAGGGCGCGCAGGTGCGTGAGCGTCTGTACGCCACCGGTTGGGCCAAGCGCGGCCCGGTGGGCCTGATCGGCTCCACCAAGTCCGACGCGCTGCTCATCGTCACCAACATGCTGGAGGACCTGTCCAAGGCCGCCGAAGGCGGTCGCGTGGCCGCTGACCGCGATCCGGAATCCATCGACCGTCTGCTGGCTTCCCGCGGTGTCAAGCCGATCGACTTCGCCGGCTGGAAGAAGGTCGACGCCTTCGAACGCTCCGAGGGCGCGAAGGAAGGCCGCGAGCACAAGAAGGTCATCGACCGGAGCAGATGCGCGCGCTGGCGCATGCCTGAATCGGGCCGCTGGAATTAGGGTGGGAGTGCTGACTTCCTGACACCCTAACTCCAAGCCTTTTAACGCAATCTAGTACGTCCTGCACGTCCGATTCCTCTGAATCGCGTGCAGGGCGTTAGTTTTTGCCGCTTTAGTGGTCGATTTTCGGCGGACTGGTCGCGTAGCGTGCGTTTTCGATCGCACAACCGCCCGTTTCTCCAGAATCGGACATACTCGGTCGTTTTGACCTATTACCCCCGAAGTTCGGTCCATGCGCTAGGCTGACCCCAGTGAAACGCGGTGCGCAATATCATCGCAAACGGATGCGGGCATTGAAATCTAAGGTTGTGAAGTCGGCATGAACTTTGGAAAACACGTCAAGCGCAAGGCACTGTACTGCTGTTCCGTGTCCGTCGTGGGCCTGCTGATCGCCTGCCTGATCGGCTTCGCCATGGGCGTGGGTCTTGTCGATGTGCATCTCGAAGAGGAAGCCCACGCAGCGGCGTCCTCGGGAACGTCTTCGGAAACGTCCTCCACGTCGGGCGCGCTTAAGAAAAACAGCGCGCCGCAATCGCAGACACAAGCCGTCTCGTCGTCGACGCAGGTCGCGCTGGACGGCATTTCCGCAGTCGAGGGCAGCGCCACGATCACAACGCAGGGCTTCACGCTAAGCGCCGATTCGCAGGCCGCCGTGCAGTCTCAAATCGCCACTTTCGAAGCCGACGGATATACCGCATCGTTCGTGCTCGCCGACATCACGACCGGCCGCACGATCGCATACAACGCCGATGCACAGATCTATTCGGCCTCGTCGGCGGAGGCGCCATACCTGATATCGCTGTTCTCAACGGGCACCGTCGACCTGAACAGCGTGGCCCAATCCGCTGACGCGCAGTCCGCCACCGTCCACCAGAAGGTCGACGCCGTCCTGCGCAATTCCGACAACGCGTCTTACGACTGGCTGTACAAAACGTATGGCCTCGACTGCTTCAACACGTGGGCCGAACAGGCGGGCGCGGCTTCCAGAATGGGTGATTGCGGCGGGTACCTGTTCACCTCCGCGCGCGACATGGCCAAACTGTGGACCGCCGGATACGGTTTCCTGTTCGCCGGGCAAACGGCGGGGGTGCAGAACATCACGCCCGAATCGCTGCAATGGCTGTCCGGAGACATGACGAATTCGCTGAACTCCTGCATCCACGCGGCCCTTGGCGATGCGGACACCGTGTACACGAAGGCCGGATGGATCAACGGCGAAGGCGGTTTGTACGCGCTGAACGATGCCGGACTGGTGATGTCGCAGTCGGGCACGTACGTGCTGGCGGTGCTGACGAACGCGTGCGGCCGCAACGATTTGCTGACCAGCCTGATCGGCACGCTCGACGCAGTGCATTCAGGGGATATGCGGGGGTAATACGTTTCAAGTTGGGGTGACTCTCGCCGTGCCGCAGATAGGTCTATGGCCGATGCTGTAGCGTCGTTGCGTGGCATGTTTCTAGATGTTGCAAATCCACCCTTCAGCTTGTATACAGCAAAATCCCAGCCTGAATTCCTAGGCTGGTGCCATGAACGGCAAATTGCAGGTGCACGGCCATTGCAATGGCTTGAAAACAACGCTTTTGTTCGCGTTGATGTGGGGCGTCATCATGCTCATCTGGTGGGCGACCGGCGCCAGTCAAAGCACGCTCGGCTACTACATTCTCATCGGCCTGGGCTCCACGTTCGTCTCCTACTGGTTTTCCGACAAACTGGCGATCGCCAGCATGCACGCTCGACAGGTGAGCGAGCGGGAAGCCCCCGTACTATACAAGATCGTCCGCGAGCTATCGGCGAAGGCAGGCAAGCCGATGCCGCGCATCTACATCGCCCCCACCATGAGCCCCAACGCGTTCGCGACGGGGCGCAACGAACGACACGCGGCGGTCTGCTGCACGCAAGGCATCCTACAGACGCTTAACGAACGTGAGATTCGCGGCGTGCTCGGACACGAACTCATGCACGTCTACAACCACGACATTCTGACGTCCGCAATCGCCTCCGCCATGGCCACCGTCATCTCGTACCTCGGCTACTCGCTCATGTATTTCGGCGGCGGCCGTTCGCGTGACGACCGCGACGATTCGGCGTCCGGCGGCTTGGGATTGCTGGGTGTGCTGCTGAGCACGATTCTGGCGCCGATCGCAGCGTCGCTGATACAGATGGCAATCTCCCGCACACGCGAATACGACGCGACGAAGACGGTTCCAAGTTGACGGAGGATCCGGAAGCGCTCGCTTCCGCGTTGAGCAAGATTTCCGGCGGCGCAGCCGCGATGCCGATGGAGAAGACCGCCGGCACGCAGTCGGTGGCTGCGATGATGATCGCCAGTCCGTTCTCTGCGGAGGGCTTCTCGCGCCTGTTTTCCACGCATCCGCCGATTCAGGACCGCATTGCGCGGCTCATGCAGATGGGCCAGGAGATGCGGCAGCAGGGCGTGCAGTCGGGCTACCTGGCCGGCGGTTATGCGACGACCGGCGTTGCCGCGATCGACATTCGACAGGGCGGTTATGACGGGCCGCAGTTCGGCTCGCAGTATGGTTCCGCTTACGATTCGTACGGTTCGGGTTCGGCGGGTTCGGCGGGTTCGACCGGTGGATATTCGCGCGACTATTCGCAACGCCCCATGCGCAGAAGAGGGTCGCGCTGACGCCCCCACAGCCTCCCGCGCCGCTGGTTCCCGACTTTCAGCCTTTTCCGGTACTGATGTTGCTGCGGACGCATACTTGCTGTGCTGACGACTCCCAAAATCGCTATATGTGGCAGATAAGAGACTGCGAGAAAGTGATTTCCGCTATATGTGGCACTTTCCTTCGCGAAGATGCCCCCATACCTTCGATTTCGTACCCTCTAACAGCTCTTGCCCGCGGAGAACTGCCACATATAGCGCAAATCGATTTTGCGGAACCGGACAATCTGCCACATATAGCGGGAATGGCGTGCTAGACTAATGGCTCGTGCCCAAAAGGCACACCTTGCGGATGTAGTTCATCGGTAGAACGAAAGCTTCCCAAGCTTTAAAGGCGGGTTCGACTCCCGTCATCCGCTCCACTCGAAACCCTTGGAATTCCAACGATTCCAAGGGTTTTTAACTTAGTTAAGATACCTGCGTGGACACACGGTGACCACAATCGTAGAAAACGTACGCCACCGATTTGATGCCGGGCCGATGTCAGTTCACGCCATGTGCTTGCCGCTCCGATGCCGTACGGCCGGCGGATGGTGCGTGATGGGTGGCGGGTAGGCTGGGGTTGTGAATACAGACCAGAAGCTTCCCGCCGAATCCGCTGATTCAGCGTCTCGCAATGCCCGAGACTCACGAGACATCCGTAACGCCAGTGACACCCACAATTCCCGAACCGCCAGCAGCCAGCGCGCCTCTCACAATCCGCTGCTCGGCCACGCCACATCGCACGCCGCAACCATTGTCGGCCTTGCCGCAATCGTGCTGTGGGGCTTCATGGCGGGCCTCGTGCGACTCGTCTCCGAATCGTTCGGCGCCACGCTCGGGTCGGCGCTCATCTACACCGTCGGCGGCGTGCTGCTGTTCATCGTGCGCCGGCCGAAGCCGATCAGCCAAGCGCCACGCAAGTATCTCATCGCAGGCGGCGTCATGTTCATCGCGTACGAAGCGTCGATTTCGCTGTCGATCGGCCTGGCCACCACGAACGCGCAATCCGTGGAAGTCAGCCTCGTCAATTACCTGTGGCCGACGTTGCTGGTGCTGATGACGGCCGCCGTATCGCGCAAACATGGTGCGTCGTCAAAGCGATTCCGGGGCGCGATCGTAGCCACTATCGGCGTGGCGATGGCGGTCGGCGGCGAAAGCCTTAGCGTGCAGGAGGCGGTAAGCAACATCGCCAGCAACCCCCTACCGTTCGCGCTTGCGCTCGCCGGCGCCTTTATTTGGGCGATTTACGCGACTTTCACACCGTCGCTGTCCGAAGGCTACGACGGTACGACGATTTTCTTCTGCTGCGTCGCCGTCGTGCTGTGGACCATCCACTTCGCTTCGGGCGACGGCCTGCCCGCCACGGCTCCCGGCATCGGCGGTTATGCCGCGCTGCTTGCGTGCGCTATTTCGATTTCCGGCGGCTACGCATGCTGGGGGTACGGCATGCTGCACGGCAATATGGAAACGTTGGCGATCGGCTCGTACGCGACCCCGTTGTTCTCCACGGCTTCCAGCACGCTGCTGTTGGGCGTCGCGTTGGGCATGCCGTTCTGGATTGGCGTCGCACTGGTGGTGGCCGGCTCGCTTATCAACCTCTGGTTCGCCCGGCGGTCGTAGCCCGGCGATTACAGCTTCGCCCGGCACCCGTAGGCGCCGGGCGAACACGAACATAAGAGAAAACTTACTTCAGCGCGCGACCGGCGGAGCCGAGCTGCTGGCACGCCTCGACCACGCGCGCGGCCATCGCCGTTTCGGCTTCGCGGCCCCAGGAACGCGGGTCGTACAGCTTCTTGTTGCCGACTTCGCCGTCGATCTTCAAAACCGAATCGTAATTGCGGAACATGTGTCCGGCGATCGCACGGGAGAACGCGTACTGCGTATCGGTATCGATGTTCATCTTGACCACGCCGTAGCTGACCGCTTCCGCGATTTCCGCGGCCGTCGATCCGGAACCGCCGTGGAACACCAGCGGGAACGGCTTGCCTTCCGGCATATCCGGCAGGGCGCAGGAGGCGACATGCGCTGATTCGGCACTGCCCAATCGCCCGTCATGCGCCGCATTCCACACTTCCGTCTGGATGTCGTGCAGCAGTCGCGGACGCAGCTTGACGATGCCCGGCTTGTACGCGCCATGCACGTTGCCGAACGTGAACGCGGCCATGTATCGGCCGTGCTCGCCCAAGCCGAGCCGTTCCGCCACGCGCACGCCGTCGGCCGGGGTGGAATACAGTTTTTCGTTGATTTCCGCGGAATGGCCGTCCTCTTCGCCGCCGACCGCGCCGATTTCGATTTCCAGCACGGTGTGCGCCTTCACGGACTTCTCGAGCAGTTCCGAGGCGATGTCGAGATTTTCCTCAAGCGGCACCGTCGAACCGTCCCACATGTGCGATTGGAACGTCGGCTCCTCGCCGCGCTTGACCTGTTCCGCCTCGTGCGCGAGCAGCGGCCGCACCCACTCGTCCAAATACTGCTTGGCGCAGTGGTCGGTGTGCAGGGCCACGGTGATGTTCGGATAACGTGCTGCCACTTCGTGCGCGAACGCGGCGAAGGCGAGCGATCCGACCACACGGTCGTTCACGCTTTGGCCGGAGAAATAGGCGGAACCGCCCACGGACACCTGGATGATGCCGTCGGATTCAGCTTCGGCGAAGCCTGCAGCGCCGCGTTCAGCGTTTGTGTGCTCGTCACATTGATCGCGGGATACGCGTATCCGCCGCGGCGGGCGGCATCCAGCATCTCGGCATAACGTTCAGGTGTTGCGATAGTCATGCTTCCATTATGCCGCTGTTGCGTGACGAGAAACCGCCACGCAGTAGAGGGCTCACGGTACGCTATTTTCGGCGGAAACAAGGCAACATCGTGGAGGTGCGTTATGCCGGGAATCGTGTTGATTGGCGCTCAGTGGGGCGACGAAGGCAAAGGTAAGGCGACCGATCTGATCGGCACCAAAGTCGATTACGTGGCCCGCTTCAACGGCGGCAACAACGCAGGCCACACCGTGGTCGTCGGCGACGAATCGTACGCACTGCACCTGCTGCCGTCCGGCATCATCAGCCCCAACACCACCCCCGTCATCGGCAACGGCGTCGTCGTCGATCCGGAAGTGCTGTTCCAGGAGATCGACGGCCTTGAAAGCCGTGGCGTGGACTGCTCCCGACTGCTGGTGAGCGAAAGCGCGCACATCATCGCCCCGTATCACCGCGTGCTCGACAAGGTGACCGAACGCTTCCTCGGCAAGCACAAGATCGGCACCACCGGCCGTGGCATCGGCCCGGCATACGCCGACAAGATCAACCGCGTGGGCATCCGCGTGCACGACCTGTTCAACGCGGAGCACCTGCATGACAAGGTCGAGGCCAGCCTGCATCAGAAGAACCAGATGCTCGTCAAGCTGTACAACCGTCGCCCGATCGACGTGGACGAGACCACCGACGAGCTGCTCAAGCTCGGCGAACGCCTGAAGCCGTACGTGGCCAACACCTCCCTGGTGCTCAACAAGGCGCTCGACGAGGGTAAGACCGTGCTGTTCGAAGGCGCCAGGCCACCATGCTCGACGTGGACCACGGCACCTACCCGTTCGTGACTTCCTCCAACCCGACCGCCGGCGGCGCCTGCACCGGCACCGGCGTTGGCCCGACCAAGATCACCCGCGAATCGGCGTCTCCAAGGCGTATGTGACCCGCGTGGGCGAAGGCCCGTTCCCGACCGAACTGTTCGGCGAGGACGGCGAATGGCTGCGCGCCCAAGGCCACGAGTACGGCGTGACCACCGGTCGCCCGCGTCGCTGCGGTTGGTTCGACGCGGTCGTCAACCGTTACGCGGCCCAGGTCAACGGCCTGACCGACATCGTGCTCACCAAGCTCGACGTGCTCACCGGCCTCAAGGAAATCCCGCTGTGCGTGGCGTACGACGTCAACGGCGAGCGTCGCGACGATATGCCGACCGACCAGGCCGAGTTCGCCGCCGCGAAGCCGATTTACGAGTCCATGCCGGGCTGGGACGAGGACATTTCCCAGGTCCATGACTTCAACGATCTGCCGAAGACCTGCCAGGATTACGTCAAGCGTCTTGAGGAACTGTCCGGCTGCCGCATTTCCGTGATCGGCACCGGCCCGCAGCGCGACCACATCATCCAGATCAACTCGCTGATCGACTGAAGCTGATTCGGCTGATTCGTCGATATGAACGTCGGTAACGAACGTCAATGACAAGTGCCGGTGGGCCTGTGCCTGCCGGCACTTTGCGTATGGTGCGTGCGATGGCGTGCGCGTATGACGCACACCGCATACACACCGACGGGGTGCGCGGCGGAGGAACGGAAAAGGGGAGTGCGATGACTGCAATGCCGCCTAACGACAGGTTCGACAGGTTTGACAGGTTCAGCAAACTGGTCCCGCGATTCGACCACCTGAAATGGAAGATGGCCGCTGCCGGCATTCTCGTCGGCCTGATTTCCGGCTTCCTCGTCGTCCTCTACCGTCTCGGCATCGAATACGGCACCGACACCGCGCGCTGGATCTACGCGCGCATCCGCGAAACCCCGTGGCTGGTCGCACCGTGGGCGGTCGCCGCAATCGCAGCCGCGCTCGCCATCGCATGGATGGTCAAAAAAGAGCCGATGGCCGGCGGCAGCGGCATTCCGCAAACCAACGGCGTGGTGATCTGCGGCCTGAAAATGCGATGGCAGACGATTCTGCCGGTTCGCTTCATCGGAGGCCTGCTCGGATCGCTCTTCGGCCTCTCGCTCGGCCGCGAAGGACCGTCCATCCAAATCGGCGCATCGGGCGCGCAGTTCCTATCGCACCGGCTGCGCGGCAAGAAACGTGAGGACGTGCAGGAGCATTATCTGGTCACCGCCGGTGCCGCGGCCGGCCTGTCCGCCGCGTTCAGCGCACCGCTGTCCGGCATGATGTTCGCTTTGGAAGGGGTGCATCGCAGTTTTTCGCCCGCGATTCTGATGGGCGCCACCGCCGCGTCCCTGACCGCCGATTTCGTATCGAAATACTGTTTCGGCCTGCGTCCGGTGCTTGACTTCGGCACCATCGGCCAACTGCCGCTCGGCGAATACGGGTGGCTGATTCCGCTGGGATTGGTGGCCGGTTTGGTTGGTTCGCTGATGAACCGTTCGCTGCTCGGCTTCCAAACGCTGTACGGCAAGCTTCCCGCATGGAGCCGCCCTTTGATCGCGATCGCACTCGCGCTGCCAATCGGCATTTGGCTGCCTGACGTGCTCGGCGGCGGCTCGAACCTGATCGCCATGGCCGAGCATGCGCGCGTCGGCTTGGGCATGCTGTGCGTGCTGTTCGTGGCGAAAGTGCTGTTCACCTCCACCAGCTTCGGTTCAGGCGCTCCCGGCGGCATTTTCATGCCGATTCTCGCGGTTGGCTCACTCGCCGGCGGTATCTGCGGCGAGACGTTGCACCAGTTCGGCAACCTGCCGTCCGATTCCGTGGCGATTTTCTCGGTATGCGTGATGACGGGCACGCTGGCCGCGTCCGTGAAAACACCGATCACGTCGATTCTGCTGGCCGTGGAAATGTCCGGCACATTGACGCACATGCTGCCGGTCGCCGCCGTCGCGTTCATCGCATTGCTCGTCTCCGACCTGCTGCGTACGAAACCGATCTACGGCGAGCTGCTGGAACGGTACATGCGCGCGCAAGGCGGCACGACGGCAATCGCCAATCGCATCGACAACGGCATCATGGAACTGCCTGTGGAAATGGGCGCGACCGCGGACGGCAAGCTGATGCGTGACGTGCGCTGGCCGTACGGCTGTCTGGTGATTGGCCTGCGTCGCGGCGAACGGCAGATCGTGCCGCATGGCGATACGCGGCTGCGTGCCGGCGACTATCTGGTCGTGCTGTTCAGCGGCGAGGACGAAAGCGACGCACGGCATGCGATGCGGCGGCTGTGCGACGTGTCCGTCTGACGCGGCCTTACTGTCTTCCATAACCATTCGTAGACGTCTAGGGCCACCCGAAGTTATCCACAGTTATCCACCGAATCGGACATGTTCGATGTTTGGTTGCAATGCACGTGTAGACTCGTACAAGGTTAGGAAGACGGCACCTGCGGCCAGCTCGTTGCCGTATGGCTGGGGCGGAACGACGCTGTCCGCGGAAAGCCAAGTACAAGGGGAACGTGATGGAATCGCAAGAACAACGGGCGGCAGACTCGCCAAAACGCGGGTGATGAGCCGAATCCCGCCACACAGTCGATCGCGTCGCCGAAGTGCGCGCGCGGATGTGCGCCCGTCCGGTGCCGCCGCATCCAAGCATCCGCCGCAGATTCCGCTCGCGCCGATGAAACGCATGCAGGCGCGATTCAACCCTCTTGCCGATGGTCTGATGTATCTCGTGGTGTTCGTCGGCGGCTTCGTCGGCGTCGGGTTCCGTCGTGCCACGGACCTGCTGCTGCCGTCGGTGAACGGTTCGCCGTTCGTGGTGGGCACGTTCGTGTCGAATATGCTCGCCTGCTTCCTGTTTGCGATGCTGACCGAATACATGGCGACCGCGTCGTGGCTGCGCGCAGGGTGCGGCAGGTCGTCAGCCGTGGCGTCGGGCTTGGTTTGCTTGGCGGACTGTCGACGATGTCCGGCGTGATGTTGGAAACCATGGAAGGCATGCGCGAGCAGCGTTTCGGCAGCGCGCTCGGCTATCTTGCGGGAAGTTTCGCTGGCGGTCTGATCGCGGCCGCGGTTGGCGTGGCGCTGATGCAGGCGTTGCTGGCGCGCGGCACACGCAAGCGGGTCCGTAACGCGATCGCCGATGCCTCCACGGCTTCCGTATCCTCAATGTCCGATTCGGGCGATTCGGACGCGTACGGCATCGTGCAGGACGCCAGATGACCGACACTGCAGTATCGGCTACGCAGAGTGTTACGCAGACGGTCCCCATGGCCGATTCGGGCGAATCGGACGTGCCGGCCGCGCAAAATGTGCAGAACAACGTGCCGGACGCGCAGGGCGTGCGCCACGTGAAGGTGGCGGATGCGGCGCATTCGGCCGCGCAGGCCGCGTTGGAGGCCGCGCAGGCGGCACAGCAGGCGGCCCAGGTCGCCCAGCAGGTCGCGCAGACCGGGCAGGTGCCGAAAATCGAATCGCAGCCGCAGTCATCGCAACCCGTCGCACCTCTGCCCAGCTTCGAACCAAGCCGGTCACCGCGGAAATCCCGCTCGTCGCCGACCCGACCACAGGGGAGGTGCGCTGATGACCTGGATGATCTGCCTGTTCGGCGGCATCGGCGCCATGGCCCGTTATGTGCTTGACGTGTCGATCCAACGCAGCTGGAACCGTGACGGCAACCACAGCTTCCCCCTGGCCACGCTCGTCATCAACGGCGTCGCCTCCCTGTGCGCCGGCATCGCCATGATGTCGTACTATGCGCAGTCGGTTGATATGGGCACGGTAATGACGTTCGTTGTGGGGTTCCTCGGCGGATTCTCAACATTCTCATCGGCGATCAACGAGGTGCTGTCGCTGATTCGCAAACGCCGTTTCGCCATGGCCCTGGGCTATGGCGCTGCCACGGTCGCGGTGCCGCTCGCCTGCGTGGCGCTCGGATTCGGCATCGCCATGCTGGGCGGCCACGCATAGCTGTCACCGGCTCGGCCGCGCGTAATTTTCACGTTACACGGGCGGTCATCGGGTAACGTTCAGGAAATCTGAGCGCAACCGCGCGAGCTGTTTCCTCTCCTACGTTGTGAAAACAACAAGAGAGGAAAAACCTATGACAGCCGTAACGTATCTCACACGGCATCGTCGACCGGGAATCGTCATACTCTGTTCGATTGTCGCCGTTCTCTCGATGCTTTTCGTACTCCCTCCCGCCATCGCGTCCGCAGCCGATTCCGGCGCGCAGGCCGTCGATGAATGCAATCCGACCGCCAGCAACGGCTGCGTCAACGGCATCCTGCAGGACGCCGACAAGAAGCCGATCGCCGACGTCACCATCACGCTGTCCGGCAAGGCAACGGCGGAAACCAAGACCGCTGCCGACGGCAAGTGGGCGTTTTCCGTTGCCGATGATGGCGATTACACCGTCACCATCGACGCATCCGTTGCGAAAGAGCACGGTCTGAAGGCAAGCAGCGCAACGGTGACGATCAGGAAAGCCAGCTTCGACAAGCAGCGCGGAGTCGTCCGTTTCGACCAAGCTGGCGATTCCACCGGCAGCGGCACGTCCGGCACATCTGGATCGACGGCGGCCACGCAACGCAAGGGGCGGTGCGACGCAAGCGAGATGATCGCAAGTGTCGCACCGCCCCTTTTGCGGGCGGAACGCGTGTGGAGTACATGCGGAGCGTGCGTGGAAGATGCGTGGAACGCGTCGTGAAACATACGTCGTTCACGGGTGAAAAAGTGGATTTTTCGAGGGAATCGAAGAGGGGGAGGGCGTCTTTCGTCAATTGATAGTTCATATTGTGCGAACGATTGCAAAGAAACGTTACGGATGCATGTAAAATAACACATAATATCGCGATTTGTAAGGAAACATCCCGACGATGCGGGGGAGAGGTGTTGGGCAATGGTCGGCATGCGTGACGTGGCGAAAGAGGCCGGGGTTTCGCTGAGCACGGTTTCGCTAGTGGTCAACAAGACGGGCTACGTGTCCGACGACATGCGCGCGCGCGTCAAAGCCGCCATGAAAGAGCTCAATTACGTGCCCAACGAGCTGGCACGCAACCTGTACAAGAACCGCACGAACCTGGTCGGCGTGATCGTGCCGACCATCCGCCACCCCTTCTTTGCCACCCTTACCGCGCATCTGCAACGCGAGCTGGCCGCGCAAGGACTGCGCACCATGCTGTGCTCCACCGCCGACGCGGAAAACGGCGAGGTTGAATACGTGGACATGCTGCGCCGTCACATGATGGACGGCATCATCGTCTGCTCGCACACCACCCATCCGAACGATTACTGGACGTCCATCCACCGCCCGATCGTCGCCTTCGACCGTGCGCTGGGCGGCGGCATCGCGTCGATCGGCTCCGACCATGAGCAGGGCGGCCGGCTCATGGCGCACATGCTGGTCAACACCGGCGCGCACCACGTGGTGATGATCGGCGGCCCGCGCGACCAGTTCTTCGATTTGGCGGCGCGCAATGGAGACAGCCCGGACGATTTCGACCTGCACAAGACAACGTTCCCGACCGTCCGCTACTACCTTGCGCTGGAGCAGGAGCTGAAAGCGGCCGGCGTGCGGTACGAGTACGTCGAAGCCGGCAATGTGGAGGATTTCCAAGGGTATAAGAACGCGGTGAATGCTGTGCTCAACAGTATGCCGGTGGACGGCGTCGATGCCGTGGTTAGCTCCGATATCGGTGCCGCGCTTTGCGTGCGCGAAGCGATGCGGAGGCATATTTCGATTCCGCGCGACCTGCAGATCATCGCCTACGACGGCACGTATCTGACCGACCTGGCCGGTATGAAAATGACCGCGGTGGCGCAGAATTTCGACAAAATCGCGCAGGTCGCGGTCGGCAATATCGTTCGTGCGATCGCCAAGGAAGGGGATGCCAAGGCAGATACGACAAGCGCCACGGGACGCAAGCCGTACGAGCCGGACGTGCTGATTCCCGTGACGCTCAAACTGGGCGATACCACCCGCTAAGCGGGCCGTATCGCCCATCATTGGACGGGCCGTTTTACCTGCTAAGCGGGTCGTTTCGCCTTATTCGTAATCGCCGGTCGGACCGATCTTCAACGCGTCCTCGTGCGTGCGGCCCGAATGGATCGCATCGTTGATCGCCTGGATCTCCGCCGCATCCACGGCAAGTGCGCGCCCGTCGATCGCGCTGATCGGAATCGACCATCCGCCGTGCGTCATGTACAGGCTGTCCGCTTCGCGCAGCTCGGCGATCGGCAGCTTCCTGTACTCCGCCTTCTTGCCCTCTTCGAGCGCCCAGGCGAACATTTCGCGCTGTGATGTGCCGTTCAGAATACCGATGCGCGGGTCGGGCGTGACGAACGTATCGCCATAGCGTGCCACAATCGACGAATTCGGGCATTCCATCGTGTAGCCGTCCTCCGTGAACAGAATCGCGTCGCCGACGCCACGGCGGGCGCATTCGCGGTGCACGGCGCAGTTGACGCGTAGCTCAGCGTCTTCGCGCCGTTGAGCAGCCACGGGCGCGTGCGGTGATGTCCGACGGGTAGCCGCGCGTCATCGAAGCCATGGTGATCGGCTCCAGCGAATGCAGCGTGCCCTTCGCGTCAAGGAAGATGTAGACGGTCGGCGTGCGGTCGGCCGCCTTGCCCACGCCGGTGTCCGGATCGAGACCACGGGAGACGATGGATGCGCAGCATCGGACCGGGTTCCGGATCGTCATACTGGTCGATGACCAGCTGGACC
>ENA-OQAJ01000067-OQAJ01000067.1-human-gut-metagenome-genome-assembly--contig:-NODE-67-length-28425-cov-4.366210_pt1 | contig 28425 bp, 31 predicted proteins | sample MGYA00242736_ERZ504529 | MGnify/ENA primary metagenome ERZ504529 (study PRJEB26092, sample SAMD00036275) | human gut metagenome | host: Homo sapiens | study: EMG produced TPA metagenomics assembly of...
GTATGAGCCACCAGAGCCTGATAATCGTTGGTGGTGAGCAGCGTTTCGATAAAGCTGCAGATATTTGCCTCATCCTCTACGATCAGGACCTTGAATTTGTTATTGCTCATCTTCTGCATCCTCCATTTCAATTTCTTCGGTCTCCAGCCAGAAGCGGATGGTCGTTCCCTCACCCAGACGGCTCTCGGCCTTGATCTCGCCGCCGTGCGCCTTGATGATGGCCGCACACACCGAAAGGCCGATGCCCATGCCGTGCTTGCGGCTGTCTGCCGGTACATCCGGTCGGTGCCGGAGAACAGCGTTTTCAGCCGTTCTCTGGGGATGCCGCAGCCATCGTCCGTCACCTCGAACACCGCACGATTGCCCACCGTGAACACCTTCAAGGTCAGTTTTGTCATGCCCTCGGCGTGCAGAGCGGCATTTTCCAGCAGGTTCATCAGCACCTGCTGGATCAGCATGGAATCCATGGGGATCACGATAAAGGCATCCGGCGTTTCCAGCTCCACCGGGATCTCCGGGTAGCGCTTGCGGAACTTGACCAGCACCGTATCCAGCAGTTCGTCCAGCACAGTGGGGGTCTTTTGCACCGTCACCTTCTCGCTGTCGATGCGGGTGACGGAAAGCAGATTCTCCACCATGCGGGTCAGCCACTGGGCATCACTGCAGGCTTCGCCAAGCAGTTTAATGGTCTTTTCCTTATCCAGCGAGTCATAATTTTCGATCACAGTGGAGCAGGCACCGTAGATGGAGGTGAGCGGGGTGCGCAGATCGTGAGAAACCGCGCGCAGAAGGTTTGCACGCATCTTCTCCTTCTCGCTTTCCATACGCAGCTGTTCCTGCTTTTTGATGCGGGTGGTGAGGGTGCTGGTCATGATGGACACCACCAGCATCACAAGGCCGGAGAACAGGTTTTCCGACAGGGTAAAGTTGAAGGCGAAATACGGTGAGAGGAAGGCAAAGTTCACAGCCAGCACGCTGATGAGCGAAGCCGCCACGCCCCACGCATAACCTTCTGTATACATAGAGGTGACGAATACCGCCAGCATAAAGATAAGCATTGCTACGCCCTCAATGCGGCCCATAACGGCCTGTGTAAGCATCACCATGGCATAGGCGGCGAACAGAGCCAGCAGCATTACGGTGGCATCCCGCACAAGCGTCTGTTTTTTCATGCACATTCCCCTTCCCAAATAATATATTCCGTTTCCCGCATTATACCATAGAAAAACTAAAGATACAGTAAAAATCCTTTGCCGTAAAGAGGGACGCGATTTGACACTCCCTCTCCCCCGTAGTAGAATAGCCCTATCAACACTTTATCTCACTGGATCAGGAGTAACGATATGCTGTATTTCGAGAACGACTACTGTGAGGGTGCACACCCTGCCATCCTGCAAAAGCTGGCCGAGACCAACTTTGAAAAGGTGCCCGGCTATGGCACCGACCCCTACTGCGCCAGCGCCAAAGCAAAGATCTGCGCTGCCTGCGGCTGCCCGGATGCAGACGTGACCTTCATCTCCGGCGGCACCCAGACCAACGCAATCGTCATTGCGTCCATGCTGCAGCGCTGGCAGGGCGTGATGGCTGCTGCCACCGGCCATGTGGCTGCACACGAAGCCGGTGCCATTGAGTATACCGGCCACAAGGTCATTGCCCTGCCCGCCCACGAGGGCAAGGTGAGCGCCGCCGATGTGCGCGACTGGTGCGCCACCTTCTATGCCGATGCCAACCACGACCACATGGTGTTCCCCGGCATGGTATATATCTCTCACCCGTCGGAGTACGGCACCCTGTACACCAAGGCTGAGCTGGAAGAGCTGCACGCTGTGTGTCAGGAGTACCACATGCCCCTGTTCATGGACGGCGCACGCTTGGGCTACGGTCTGATGGCCAAGGCACCGATGTTACCCTGCAGGATATCGCCCGCCTGACCGATGTGTTCTACATTGGCGGCACCAAGGTGGGCGCGCTGTGCGGCGAGGCCGTGGTGTTCCCCCACGGCGCACCGACCCACTTTATGACTATGGTCAAGCAGCAGGGCGCGCTGCTTGCCAAGGGCCGTCTGATGGGCCTGCAGTTCGATGTGCTGTTCACCGATGATCTGTACACCCGCATCAGCCGGAACGCCATCGAGACCGCCGACCGTCTGAAGGAGGGCCTTGCTGCCAAGGGCTACCGCTTCTATATGGAGTCGCCCACCAATCAGGTGTTCCCCATTCTGGAAAACAGCCAGCTGGAAGCGCTGGAGCCACTGGCAAAGTTCGGCTTCTGGGAGAAGTACGACGACACCCACACCGTGATGCGCATTGCCACCAGCTGGGCCACCCGCATGGAGGAGATCGAGCAGCTGATCGACCTGATGTGACCCTGCCAAAGATTTTTGGCGGTTTTATGCGGGATACCAATTGCAATTTCTTTCACAATGTGGTATCTTTTGGGTAGACCAATGGGTTGGAGACGGTGGGCCTTGCAGGACAGCGTTTCGGCCGGCTGGCTCTATGAAATGATCGGAAAGAAGGTATTTTAACATGGGCTTTTTTGATAAGCTGTTCGGCGGCAAGACCGAGCAGGAAGAGACTGTCAAATTCTTCGGTCAGAGCAAGACCGTTCTGACCCCCATCCGCGGCAAGGTGCTGGCACAGGCCGACATCCCCGACGAGACCTTTGCACAGGGCATCCTTGGCCCCGGCTGCGGCATCGAGCCCACCGGCAAGACCGTGTATGCTCCGTTTGACGGCACCGTGGAACAGGTGGCTTCCACCCTGCACGCCGTGGGCCTGACCAGCGAGGACGGCATCGAGATCCTGATCCATGTTGGCATGGACACTGTGGAGATGCAGGGCAAGGGCTTCAAGGCACTGGTCAAGGTGGGCGATAAGGTCAAGGCCGGCACCCCGCTGCTGAAGGTGGATCTGGACGCCATCCGCGCCGCAGGCCATCCCACCGCCTACCGCCATCATCGTGACCACGGCGGATGACATGGGCGAGCTGAAGATGCTAGGCGGATGGGCGATGTGCTGGCCGGCACCCCGCTGTTCAAGTTCTGATTTCTGCACAGCAAAAAGGCGTGCACTTCCGCAAAGGAGGTGCACGCCTTTTTGATTTCCCGATCTTACTGGCCGCCCGGCTTGTAGTGCAGCACCCGCTCCGACACCAGCCCGTTGAAGAACTGGATGAAGGGCCCCAGGCAGAAGGCACAGATCAGCGTACCGATGCCCACAAGGCCGCCCAGCAGCCAGCACAGCAGCGCACACAGTGCATCGGTGAACACGCGGCAGCCGAAGTACGGCACCGGGGTGTAGTCCCGCAGGCCCAGCGAGAGGTAATCGTACGGGGCGATGCCCAGATCTGCCGTCTGGTACAGCGAAGCCCCCAGCGCCGTGACCGGCACCGCCAGCGCCACCCACAGCAGCTGCACCGGCAGGCCCAGCGCCTCGGCCGGGCCAAAGTGGGCTGCAATGGGGTCGTAGAAGGCCGTGACAATGAACCCGACGCCAATGCCGTTGACAAAGGTGCCCAGGCCGATGTACTTGCGCCCGAACCAGAACTGCAGTGCAAAGAACAGGATGTTCGTGCACAGGTTCTGCACGCCCAGCGAGATGCCCAGCATCTCGGCCAGACGCATATTCAGTGCGCTGATGGAGTCGTTGCCAAGGTGAGACTGCTTGAACAGTGCAATGCCCAGCCCGATGATCACAATACCGACCACCATGCCGAGGATGCGCCGCGCCGAGGGCATCTGCGGGTTCTTTTTCATGATTCTGTTCTCCTTTTTTGCACCAGTTTTACAACGTTCGTTGAAAGCTCAGCGGTGAAGCTGCGTTTCGATTCTTGCCCTGTCTAGTCCTTCGCCAATGACGATGAGCACATCCTGCCCCTGCGGGATGGGTTCCAGTGTTCTGCCGGCAGCGGTGGCGTTCAGCTCCAGCCAGCCGGTGGTGCCCTGCGGGTCCGGTGCAAAGCCCTTCACCCGCAGCACATGGCCGCAGGCGGCATCCGCAAACAGATGGTCGGCAGCGGCCTGCAGCTGCTGCAGCGTCAGGTGCTGCTCCAGAAAGCACAGAGAGCTGAAGGCTTCGTGCTCGTCAAAATGCAGCTTTTCGCAGCTGGCCTGCCTGCAGCCGCAGGCCGCAATGGCGGCAAGGTCGGCATCGGTAAGCCGTGCCCAGTCCTTGGTGATGATCTCTTCCGGCGCAAAGCGGCGGGAGCACTTGCAGCCCTCCAGCGCACGGGTCAGGTGGGCCACGGCGGCAGCGGTCTGCTGTTGCCCGGCCAACTGGGTACGGCTGACCAGCACCCGGCCCGCGTTGGCCGTCTCGGATGCCAGCACATACTCAGCCTGCGGCGAAAGCGTTTCCGGCAGCATGGCATCCACTATGGCGATCACATTGCCGATGTGATACCAGCGGTCCAGCGGGTCGTCCCGCAGCACATCAAAAAACTCGTCCACATCAAAGATGCCGCTGGGTTCCACCACCACCCGGTCGAACCCGCGCATGGCCATGGCAATGAGCTTGGTGCGCATCCGGCGCTGGTGGGTGTCGCAGTCGCATCCGCCGCTGATGGTCTCAAGGTCGCAGTTCGGGCCAAGAAGGTCCTGCACCAGCATTGCATCCACGTTCACTGCGCCGAAGTCGTTTTCCAGAATGCAGACATTGTGGCCCTGTGCCACCAGATACCGGACATACCGACGCAGAAAGGTGGTTTTGCCTGCGCCCAGAAAGCCGGTGATAAGGTCTACCTGTACCATAATAAAAAAGCACCTCCTGTGCTGTTGTTTGCCCGGTTCCAGTATACCGCAGCAAACTGCAATACGCCAGTGGCAGATGCAAAAAAAGCCCCGCATTTTCTGCGGGACTTTTTTATGTTCGTATTCAGCCGCTGTCGGATGCAGAGCTGTACTCGGCAATGACCTTGCGGGCGGCAGGTGCCATTTTTGGCCGGCACGGCGGCAGGTTTTGCAAGGAAGTAGCCCTGCAGCGCATCCGCGCCCAGCTCGATGACCTTGCGCAGCTCGGCGGCGGTCTCCACGCCCTCGGCAATGATCTTCATGTTGCGCGGGTGGGCATAGGCCACGATGTTCTGCACGATCTGCTGCTTGTCCGGGTCGGTATCGATGCCGCGGATGATGGCGATATCCACCTTGATGAACCGGGGCGAAAGCTCCAGCAGGCTGTTCTCGTTGGCAAAGCCGCTGCCGTAATCGTCCAGCGCGAACATGCCGGAGAAGCCCGGCGCATGGCGCTTGACCTCCAGTGCTTCGTGGTTAATCTCCTCTTCCTCGGTGATCTCAATGACCATCTGACGGCGCAGTTCATGCCAGCGGCTATCCATATACTCGCTGTCCTCTCTGGGCAGGCAGATGCTTGCAATGGAGTTGATGAACAGCATCGTGTCCCTGCGCACAAGGCCCTCGCTGCGCAGGTGGTCGAAGTTCTCCAGCGATTTGAAGAAGGTCAGCCGCTCGATCTCGCACAGTGCGCCCTGCTCCCGCGCCAGCTTCATGATGGTAGCGGGCGAGCGCAGCGCTTCCATATCGGAGCGCATCAGGGCTTCGTAGGCCATCACCTTGCCGGTACGGGCCGAGAAGATGGGCTGGAACACATAGCACACCCGCTCCTCGGTAAGCAGCTGCTGGAAGTCGCGTCTCAGCTGTGCGGCCTGTGCTTCCTGCTGGTAGATTTCCATGCTGAACTCTTCCAGATGTCCCTTGTTGGTGCGCTTGACTGATAGAGGGCAAAGTCGGCATACTTTTTCAGGATGTCCATATCGGTGCCGTTGGCCGGGTACCACGCCACACCGCCGGAAATGCTGATACGCAGCTCATTGCCGCTGGGCAGGATGGCAACGCTCTTCTGCATGGCGCTGCTCAGGGTGCGGATCTTCTCACGGATCTGATCCTGACTGGAATAGCCGTAGAACAGCAGCACGAACTCATCGCCGGAAAGGCGGGACACCACAGTGCCGTTGGGTGTGTTCTCCGCAAGGCAGCGGCCAGTGCGGTGGATGTACTGGTCGCCCCAGTCGTGGCCGTAGGTATCGTTGATGTGCTTGAGGTTGTCCAGATCCATCATCAGCAGAGCTGCAACGCCCAGCTGGTGCGGATCGCGGAACAGCTCTTCGCTCACGCGGTGGAAGGCCTGACGGTTATACAGGCCGGTCAGGATATCGTAATCGCGTTCGTGCTCAATACGCATGCGCTCCAGCGTGGCTGCGGTAACGTCCTCGGCCAGACCCACCTGCGTGGTCTGGTCGTTGGTGACGCGCAGCATGATGTAGCGGGTCTCGCCCTCCTTGCGGATGGTGAGTATCTTGTCTCCCTCTGCCGTGGTGGTACAGGGATGGGAAAGCTGGATGTTGCTCAGCTTTTCCTCAAAGCGGCGCACACTCAGGAAGTGATCCTTGGGCTGGGGGGGCACCCAGCAACGCAAAAAAAAGTTATCGGTAACATACACACTGCCAGTGTCGAACCTCAGCTCATAGCCGCCCAGCTCCACACTGGCCATGTCCATGATGCGCAAAAACTTTGTGGAGTTGTTCAGCAGCTCGCTGTTCAAGCTGGTCAGTGCATCGGCCAGACGGTCCAGCTCCCGGATGTTGGTATGGGACAGCTGCGGGAACTGCTTTTTCTCCTGCCCGTCCACCACTTCGTGATACAGCAGCTCCACCGGATGGGCCAGATTGCGGGCAACGACCAGACTGCCCAGCGCGCCCAGCACCAGCGTAAACACAATGGCAATGGCGATCACGTTGCGCACATTGTCTGCAAAGGCAAACAGCACCTTGCTGTTCACGGTGCCGATCAGCAGCCAGCGCTCATTGGAAAATGGCGCGTTGCGGCTGTACAGGGTAATGGGCAGGGCCACGGCATAATAGTCTTTATTCCGTAGCGTCAGCCAGCACTCGTCCGCCCGGAGTTCGCAGTTCATCATGCCGGCCGGTGCTTCCGAAGTGATCATATCCTCGCTGGAAGTGACCGCCTTGCTGACGATAAAGGAGGTATCTTCCTCATCAGCAGTGGTGGAGACTAAGAAGTAGGTGCCGGTATTGCCGTCCTGCAGTTCACTGTAAGGCAGCTTTGTCTGCAGGCAGCTGGTAAGCAGCTCCACACCCACCACACCGTAGATCGTGCCGTCCGGCAGGATCAGCGGCTGGGAGTAGGCAATGGCGGTGCGGCTGTCGTTGCCTATCTTATAGGCACTGGTAGTCCAGCGGCCGTAATCCTCGGCGTTCAGCCTTGCGCCGTCCTCCCACGCGGTCTGGAAGGGAGTCTTGAAAAAGCCGTTGTCCTTCAGGCCGTAGTAGCGCAAGGTGGGCTGCCAGCTTTTATCGGTGGTGATGCCCAGCTTTTTGACCACCGCCGAGCTGCCGCACTCGATCATCAGATCGGCGTTGTCCTCCGAAGGGCGGGCATCCGGGTCCAGATCCCGCAGGTAGATGCCGGGCAGGCCGCAGCCCACATCAAGGTTGTGCAGATTCACGGTGTTCAGTACCACAAAGATGCCACTGACCGGTTTTGCTCGCAGGGTGTTAACCAACTCCGGCGCAATGGCCGTGAGCAGTGCGTCGCTCTTCTCACGGCTCGTGTTCAGTTCGGCCAGATCGAGCTGGCTTCTTCCTACATGGCAAGAACGGTATTGTTGATGTGCTCCGACAGATCGGTCAGATTCTGTGCATCCTGCATCAGGTCCTGCACGTAGCTGACGCGGTTGCGCACCTGCATGTTGAGCATGTCCTTGGCGTTCTAGTTCAGCCTGCCGTCCACATTGGTAATGGCAATGCTGACTGCCAGCAGCACCACCTCCACCAGCGTCACCAGCATCATGGCGTATTGAAAATGGTGCGGAAGATAGGCCTGCCTGTTTTTTGCGCCGGGCGGCATCCGTATCCTTCTGTCTGCGCAGCATCGCCATCACCTCTTTTCCTCAGCGTGTTCCGTCGGCTCAGTCCTCGTACTGTTTGAGCTGACCGCAGATATCCTGATACCATGCCTCAAAGTGATCGTTGGTCAGGAACTCGGCTTCTGCGTCCGCAGCGCTCTGACCCTCGGCGATGCGCTGCTCCACGGTCTCGCGGCGCACAGCCCGGACACGACCGCTTTGAGATATTTTTTCATCGATTTTCTCCCCTGAGGCGCTCACGCAGCAGGACGTTCCGGCTACCATATCACCCGATTATACCTAGTTTATCATACCATCTTTTTCCGGGTGCGTAACCAAAATCCGGCAAAAACCTTCACGATCACAAGAAAGCGGAAGAACTTTCCACCCATCGGAACAAAAAGCACAGCCGTCAACAGTTCATCCGCCTCGGCCAGCTGGGCCTCGGCAGCGGCATCGTCCAGCATATCCCTGCCCGCGCAGCGCTGCAGGATGACATGGCACACCGGGCGGCGTGTGGCCTCCAGCACCGAGTGACGGAAGCCGTAGCGGGAGACGTTCTTTTTGCCGTACAGCAGGATGAAGCCCATGCTGTTGCGGCTGTCCGCCCGCAGGAAGCCGTGGGTGATGTAGGGCATTGTAAATGGTAAATATAGAAGAAGCACCTCTGCGCAGTACGATTTTGCCGCCATCATTGAACGCGCGCAGCCCCAGCAAGACCTTCAATCTGGCGGGCCTTGTGGGCAGCTACCATTTCAACGGCGAGTAGGTGTAAATTTTTTGATATAGTAAGAGGGGCTGCTGCACTTTCGGCTAAAACGATGTGCAGCAGCCCCTTCTTCGTATCGGATCCAGACAACAAAAAGCGTTCTGAGAGATCTCAGAACGCTTGGTGGTTGCGGGGGCCGGATTTGAACCAACGACCTTCGGGTTATGAGCCCGACGAGCTACCAGACTGCTCCACCCCGCGATATTTACTTTGTGCTCTCAGCGGTTCTCGCTGACTGCTCAAGTATAATACCACAAGGGCGGGCGGATGTCAAGTATTTTTTTCTTAATTTTATTTTTCTTCTTTTCCAAACCACGAACCCTGCGCAGGCGGCGGCTGCGATCACCACCACCGGCCATGCACCGGCAAGGGCAACGATGACCTGCTGCAGGCCACCCACAAAGTTCTGCCAGCCAGCGGAAAGGGCGCTGACAAAGCGGCTGCCGAAGCCCTCGCTGGGCGGCGAGTAGGTGCTCACCTCGCTCAGGCTCACGTACACGGTGCACTCTTCCACCTGATCGTTGTACCAGTCCATCTGGCTCTGCCAGCTCTCGATCTGGCTCTGCACATCCGTCAGGCTGGACTCGATCTCAAGCAGGTCGGAGAGGTTGTCGGCCTGCTGCTGCAGCTGCTGCAGGCGGGTTCGCTGGTTCTTGAGATTCTCAAGCCGGGTCTCCACGTCCATGTACTGGGCGGTCACGTCGTCGGCCTGCTGGTTTTTGTAGGTCACGTTGCCTGCTTCGGCCACGGCGGCAAGAAAGTTCTCGTAGTTCTGCTGCGGCACCCGGTAGGTCAGGCTGACACTGCGGCTGTCACCGGCATCCGAGTATTCACTGCTGGATTCCAGATAGCCGCCCGCTTCAGCAAGGGCAGCATCCAACGCAGCGCGGGCTGCATCGTAGTCCTTGCTTTCCAGGCTGAGGTTCGCGGTGTAGATGATCTTTGCGTGGTCGGTGCTGTGGGCCGCTGCTGCCGCGTCGTCCTCCGAATAAACAGCGGTGCCGTTGTCTGCGCCGCTTTCCAGCGCCATGGTGTTCAGACTGTAATCGGCTGCCATGGGGCTGTCCACAGCGGCGCGGTCCGCGCCGCCTGCCGCCATCACCGCCGCAGTGCTGTCCGCAGAATAATAGACCGCCGGGCTGCTGCTCTTTGCGCCAAGGCCGATTTGTCCGGTGGCAAAAGCACCATAGCCTACCACGCACACAGCAAGGCAGGCCGCCAGTACGCCCACCCGCTTTGCGGGGAAGCGGATCAGTTTCTTCTTCGGCTGCACCGGGGCGGACTGAGCTGGTACCGGTGCGTCGGTTTTCATCATGGGCTGGGCCTTTTCTTCTTCGGTCAACTGGTCTGTCATGGCCAGCAGCTTTGCCTTCAGATCGTCCGGGGCGTAGAGGTCGTCCGTCTCCATCTTGTACTCATACCACCTCATCTTCGATCTCCTCCTTCAGCATCGTATGTAACTGCGCCCGGGCACGCCGCAGCCAGCTCAGCACCGTGTTGGACGGTGCGCCCATCATCCGGCCGATTTCCGCCGCCGTGTATCCCTCGTAGTAATGCAGATAGATGGCATTGCGGTAGTTTTCCGGCAGGGCGCGCACTGCGTCCAGCACACTGCCGTCCTCAAACGCATCGGGCGCGGGCAGGTTCTCGTCCAGCTCGGTGTCCTTCTGATGGGCTGCGCGGGTCAGGTCCCGGCAGCGGTTGATGGCCACCCGCAGCAGCCACGCCTTGAGGTGCTCCTCACTCTCAAACGTACCATTATAATGCAGGAGCTTCTCGTAGACATCCTGCACCACGTCCTCGGCATCGGCTGTGCATCGGCTGTTGTGTATGGCAGCGCGGTAAACAGCATCGCTGTATTTCTGCACTGCCAGCGTAAATACTTCGTTTCTGGTCAGCTGTCCCATAGTTTCAAGCTCTCCTTTACCGCCTGTACAGGGCTGGTGGAATTCGTGTTCCACGGGGGACATTCACCCTATACACGGCTGAACGCCCCCGAAGATTGCATTGCTGGAAAAATTTATGAAAATCACCTTTTATATACTCTCTGCAGCAGGGCCACCCGTTCTGCAAGGAAGGTCTCGGCCTTCGGATGGTGCAGCCAGCGCTTGTTCGCCGCTGTGCCAGCCAGCTTTCTGCCCAGCGCTTCCGGGTCGGTATCGGCCTGCATCACATCCTGCATGGTCAGCTGCAGCGTCAGCGCCGCAGGGGTGTCCGGCAGCGGCGGCAGCGGGTCCTCCCACACAAAGGGCGGCAGCAGCTGCACCGCCACCGTGGCGCGGGTGCACTCCTCGGTGAGCAGCAGGGCTGCAGGCGTGCCGTCCGGCTGGACGTGCAGGGTACTGTACAGCAGCTGCAGACTGCCCTCGGCCAGCAGGCGGATATCCCCCTCCCGCCCGGTAGGCGAAAGGCTCAAATATTCCCGCGCCTCGTCCAGATAGATGTGCCGGGCCGGTGCCTGCACGCGGGCATACAGCGCAGGCAGCGCAAAGCGGCCCGCTTTGTCCAGTGCGTGCTGCAAAAGCAGGTAGAACTCGGTCAGTGGGTAGGCCGGGTCCGGCTGCGGCATCCCGAAGTCCGGCCGCGAAACATGTCCTCCACCCATGGGGAACCTCCTTGATAAATAACGCTGATGCGGTATTCTAAACATAGAAGGGGCGCTGACTGCAAGGGTCAGCTTTCCATCCCGTTTATCAAAAAGATTGACCGCACAGTTTGGAAGCAGGGCGGTCAATCTTTTTTGTTATCATCTTACCATATTCTACGACGCATTACAACACGCCCTATTGTAAACCCTGCTGCAACTTCATTGTTGACCGTCTTCCCTCTGCCGCGTTATACTCGGGCACAGATGCCTTGTAAATTTTTAACAGAGGGGAATTCTATTCTATGAAAAACAAAAAACTGACCACCTATCAGATGGCTGTCACTGCGCTGATGGCCGCCGCGCTGTGCGTGCTTGGCCCGCTGAGCGTGCCCATCGGAGCCATTCCCATTTCGCTGTCAAACTTTGTCATCTGCCTGACCGCATGGCTGCTGGGGCCCAAGTTCGGCACCCTGAGCGTGGCGGTGTACCTGCTCATCGGCCTTGTGGGCGTGCCGGTGTTCTCCGGCTACGGCGCGGGCATTGCCAAGCTGGCAGGCCCCACCGGCGGCTATCTGGTGGGCTACCTGCTGCTGGCCTTCATCGGCGGTCTGTTCATCGAAAAGAGCAAGGGCCAGCCGGTGATCGCCGCATCGGCCTTGTGCTGGGCGATGCCGCCTGCTACGTGCTGGGCACCGCATGGTTCGTGTTCCAGATGCAGTGCGAGCTGGGCTATGCGCTTTCGGTGTGCGTGTACCCGTTCATTGCGCTGGATCTCGCCAAGATCGTGGTGAGCTGCATCGTGGGTGCACTGCTGCGCAAGCGTCTGGTACAGGCTGGCGTGCTGAAGCTGAAGGAAGCCTAACAGGAAAAGCAAAAGGGAGACTGCAAACGCAGCCTCCCTTTTTTATTTGTGATCCGTTATTTTACATAGCCAAGGGTCGCAGCCATCACGGCCTTGATGGTGTGCATCCGGTTCTCGGCTTCGTCGAACACGATGCTCTGTGGGCCTTCAAACACTTCATCGGTCACTTCCATGGCATCGCGGCCAAAGCGCTCGCCCATCTCCTTGCCCACGGTGGTCTTGTGGTCGTGGAAGGCGGGCAGGCAGTGCATGAACACAGCGTGCGGGCCTGCAATGTCCATCAGCTTCTGGTTGATCTGGTAGGCGGCAAGGTCGTTGATGCGCTCAGCCCACACCTCCACCGGCTCACCCATGGACACCCACACATCGGTGTACAGCACGTCGGCACCCTTGGCGGCCTTGGCGGAATCCTCCTCAAAGGTGAGGATGGCACCGGTCTCGGCAGCGATCTTCTGGCACTCGGCCACGAGGGCAGCGTCCGGCTGGTACTTCTTGGGTGCACAGGCGGTGAAGTTCAGGCCCATCTTAGCGCAGCCCACCATCAGGCTGTTGCCCATGTTGTAGCGGGCATCGCCGAAGTAAACGAAGTTGATGCCCTTCAGGTGGCCAAAGTGCTCCCGGATGGTGAGGAAGTCGGCCAGGATCTGGGTGGGATGGAACTCGTTGGTCAGGCCGTTCCACACCGGCACACCGGCGTAGTGGGCAAGGTCTTCCACGATCTGCTGGCCATAGCCGCGGTACTCGATGCCGTCGAACATGCGGCCCAGCACACGGGCAGTGTCGGCGATGGACTCCTTCTTGCCGATCTGGCTGCCGGACGGGTCAAGGTAGGTCACTTCCATGCCCAGATCGTGGGCAGCGACCTCGAAGCTGCAACGGGTGCGGGTGGAGGTCTTTTCAAAGATCAGGGCGATGTTCTTGCCTGCCAGCTGGTCATTGTGGCGGATGCCGGCCTTCTTTTTTGCCTTCAGGTCTGCGGCAAGGTCCAGCAGTTCTTCGATCTCGGCAGGGGTGTAGTCCAATAGCTTTAAAAAGCTGCGGTTCTTCAGACTCATTGTATATTTCCCTCTCTATGCAAGCATTGTTGAATATTTATTCGAGATATAGTTCTATTATAATGATATCCTGTAAAAAATTGCAATACCCTGTCGGATATGCTATACTGGCTGTGCTGCCCTTCTCCATTCTGGCAACAGAAGGGGGTGGATATCATGGACACCATTCTAACCAATTTTCTGGTGGCTGTCGCAGCACAGGTAGCTGCACACTTCCTGTGCAAGTGGCTTGAGAGTCACCGCAAGGGCAAGTAAGCACAAAAAGAACCCTCTCGGAGCTGCAACTCTGAGAGGGCTCTTTTTTGTGCGTGGATACAATGGAATGTTCTAACCAACTTCCTACCCTTAGTATATGCAATCCCACACAAAAGTCAAGATGCTATGAAAAAAGTTCACAGCTCCAGCTCTGCCTTCCGTCCGGTGGACTGATAGGCAGTCAGCTTCACGCCGGCCTTTTTGAACATGAACCGCGCCGCCACGCTGGAATCGCTGTCGTGGTACTTGTCGCCGTAGTACACCACCTCGCAATGCCCGACTGGATGATGGCCTTGGTGCACTCGTTGCAGGGGAACAGCGTCACGTACACCCGCGCACCTTTCAGGTTATTGTGGGCGCTGTTGAGGATGGCGTTCAGCTCGGCGTGGCACACGTACATATACTTGGTGTCCAGCGGTGCGCCCTCCCGCTCCCAGGGCATCTCGTCGTCGCTGCAGCCAATGGGCATACCGTTGTAGCCCAAGGACAGAATTTTGTTTTCCGAGCTGACGATGCACGCGCCCACCTGACTGTTGGGGTCCTTGGAGCGCATGGCCGTGAGCAGCGCAATGCCCATGAAATATTCATCCCAGTTGATGTAATCGGTACGTTTCATTTCGGTATGCTCCTTGTGCCTGTATTCTGCCTTTTATTATAGCGTATCGCTGTGGATTTTACAATAAACTTTGGCACTGCCGTGCAACTTGCACAAAACACTGCCCCGAAGTTTGGCGCTTGATTCGTCAGAATTTTCAAACGAAATATTTAAAAATCATTTTGAGTGTGGTATTATCTTTGTAAAATATGCCACAAAAGCGGAGAGAATGCTCCGTGCGGCGGAAATGAGGGAAAAACCGATATGAAATACGCAAGCAACAACATCCGCAATATCCTGATTGCCGGTCATGCCGGCAGCGGCAAGACCACGCTCACCGAGGCGCTGGTCTATTTTTCGGGCGCTGCCGAGCGTATGGGCCGGGTCGAGGACGGCACCACGATTTCGGACTTTGACCCCGAGGAAGCAAAGCGCAAGGCCAGCCTGTCTGCATCGGTCGTCCCCGTGGAGTACGAGGGCATCAAGTACAACCTGATCGATGCGCCGGGCCTGTTCGACTTCGAGGCCGGTGAGTACGAGGGCATCCGTGCCGCCGAGAGCGTGCTGGTGGTAGTGTCCGGCCGCAGCGGCGTGACTGTGGGTGCGGAAAAGGCGTTCCAGCTGGCCCGCAAGAATGGCAAGGCTACCATGGTGTTCGTCTCCAAGTGCGATCTGGAGAATGCCAACTACTTCAAGATCCTTGAGGATATGAAGATCAAGTTCGGCTCCACCGTCTGTCCCTGCGTGGTGCCCGCCAAGCTGGACGACGGCACCCCCGTGTACATCAACCTGTTCAGCCAGAAGGCCTTCAAGTACGAGGGCGGCAAGCAGATCCAGGTGGACCTGCCGGACATCGGCCACCGTTTTCAGGGCCTGATCGAGCCATGAGCGAAGCCATTGCCGAGACCGACGATGAGCTGATGGAAAAGTTCTTCGGCGGCGAAGCCTTCACCACCGAAGAGATCGTGGAGGGCATGCGCAAGGGCGTCAAGGACGGCCTGATCACCCCCGTGTTCTGCGGCAGCGCCGTGAACCAGCAGGCGCTGGATATGCTGCTGTTCAACATGCACAAGCTGCTGCCCAGCCCGGAGCACGAAGCCAGCACGCTGGCCGAGGATGCCGCCGGCGAGCCGGTGGAACTGCACTGCACCGTGGACGAGCCTACCGCCGCCTACGTGTTCAAGACCGTGGCCGACCCGTTCGTGGGCAAGCTGAGCTACCTGCGCGTGGTCAGCGGCAAGGTGACTGCAGGCGAACCCCTCACCAACGCCCGCACCGGCGATGTGGAGAAGATCTCCAAGCCCCTCACCGTCATTGGCAAAAAGCAGGTGGACTCCGACGGCATCATTGCCGGTGACATCGGCGCAGTGGCAAAGCTGGTGAGCGCCAAGACCGGCGACACCCTGTGCGACGCTGAGCGCGTGGTCAAGCTGCCCGCCCCCGTGTTCCCCAAGCCCAGCCTGTTCATGGCCGTCACTGTGGCCAAGAAGGGCGACGAGGGCAAGATCAGCAGCGCGCTGGCCCGCCTGATGGAAGAAGACCCCACCCTGAGCTACGAGAACAACGCCGAGACCCATCAGCAGGTGATCGGCGGTCTGGGCGAGCAGCATCTGGACGTGGTGAAGGCCAAACTCAAGAACAAGTTCGGCGTGGAGATCGGGCTGGAAGCACCCCGCATCGCCTACCGCGAGTCCATCCGCAAGGCCTGCCAGAAGCAGGGCCGTCATAAGAAGCAGACCGGCGGTCACGGCCAGTTCGGCGATGTCGTCATCAATTTTGAGCCCTGCGACAGCGAGCAGGTGGTGTTTGAGGAGAAGGTGTTCGGCGGCAGCGTGCCCAAGAACTTCTTCCCGGCTGTTGAAAAGGGCGTGCGCCTTGCCGCCGAAAAGGGCGTGCTTGCAGGCTACCCCGTGGTGGGCCTGAAAGCCACCCTGCTGGACGGCAGCTACCACCCGGTGGACAGCTCCGAGATGGCCTTTATTATGGCCGCAAAGCTGGCTTACAAGGCCGCTATGCCGGAGGCCGGCCCGGTCATTCTGGAACCCATCCACACCCTGAAGGCTCATGTGCCAAACGACAACACCGGCGATATCATGGGCGATGTGACCAAGCGCCGCGGCCGCGTGCTGGGCATGGAGCCGGACGAGGACGCCTGCAGACCATCATCGCTGAAGTGCCGCTGGCAGAGCTTGCAAACTTTACCACCTTCATCCGGCAGACCACGCAAGGCCGCGGCTGGTTCACCACCGAGTTTGCCCGCTACGAGGTTCTGCCCGAGATGCTGGTGCCTGCCGTTGTGGAGCAGGCCAAGAAGCTGGGCAATCTGGACGAGAGCGCCGACGATTGATTCTCTAACTGAATAGGACATTTCCCCGATCCCCGCCGACACCTTTTTCCCTCTGTCGGCGGGGATTTTTGTTGTTATTTTTCTCAGATCCTCTAAAATCTCTGCCATTTTTAGGCATCCTTCCAATCTTGTCTAAAATCCTTGATTTCTGTTGGGGGGGTAGAATAAGGAATTGTGAATCTTTTTTTGTCCACGATCCGCGCAGACAAGATCCACCCGCAAAAGTCGTATCAAGGAGGAATTTATATGAAAAACGCGACTTATCAGCCTGCTGCTGGCATTCAGCATGGCACTGACATTTCTGCCTGTCGGGGCAGTCTCTGCATTTGCGGCGGAGACGGGCAGTAATGAGCTCGACCTCACCCCTAACACTGAGGTCACAATCACAGAGACTGCCACCTATGATCTGCTGCCCTGCGAAAATGCACAGAGGCATCTTGTGATTGACGCCCCGAATTGCACTGTCACCCTTCGTATAATGGGCAACATCAATATCGCACAAAATCAGAATGATTTTATTGTCGTAAAGCAAGGCACTCTCGTTCTTGAAGGTTCTGACCACTTACTTGGCTATTCTGATGCTGTTTCAAAACCCCATCCCCTGATCACAGTATCCTCCGGCGCAAAGGCCGTGATCAATGACGGTCAGTTCAATAGCAATTCATCATCTATCGTATGCAATAATGGTACGGTAGAAATCAACGGCAGTGGACGCTATACAACATCCACCAGCTACGTCATTGACACGCGTTCCAACAGCGTTTTAACAATCAATGATGGGTATTTTCATTCAGATTCACGCAGTGTTATTCTCGGAAATTCCAGTCAAGAGATTGAAATCAACGATGGAACATTCATAAACGAGTCGCTCCGTTCTCCCACTATCAATCTGAACCACGATAAGCAAGTGTATATCCATGGCGGTACTATTAAGAATCTGGTAGGTGGCCGTGCGCTTGATACTGGAGACAACACAACGATTGAAGAACAAAACGGAAAAAATATTCTGCTGGAAGGCATGCAAGGAACGTATGTTACGATTGCAGTCGTATCTGGCGCAACGTTCAATTTCAAAAGTGGAACCGTAAGGTCCCAAAAATCTGCTGCTATCCGCAGCGCTCTCAACGCAACCGTTAATATCACCGGCGGAACAATCAGCAACAGCCTCTATGGCGTTAAAGTACAATCAAACCCGAACTCTGTTTTCATTGGTAAAGATGTGCATTTCGAGGATAATACCAATGATATCTGTATGGAAGAAGATCAGTTGATCACCATTGCCGATGACTACGAAGATGAAGCAACTGTTCTGGTTATGGACAGCGATCTTATACTTCCCCGCCCTATTACAACAACCGGCAATGCTGACAGCCAAAAGAAGTTGAAACTACACAGCAATAATGCCGGTACTGTTGCTGTGTTCCACGATAATGGAGATGAAACCGGCTATCAGGAACTTGTTGAGCGAACCGGCTACTTCGTAAATGTCGTATCCGGCACAGCATCCATCGACGGCGGCGTTACTGCACTGCCCCCTACAACACAGATCCAAGACGGACGGCAGGTTAATCTGTCTGCCGCCCCGGCTCCTCAGGACGACTTGGAGTTTGAACAGTGGGTGGTCTCCCCTGCCAGTGCTCTGTCTGATCTGACCAGCACAGGCTTTGATCGGACTGCAAGCAAAACATCTTTCCGCATGCCCGCTCAGGACATCACACTGACTGCACAGTACCGCCCCATCCCTCCCACGATCGACGACGCCCCTGTCGACGCCTCTGTTGACCCTGCCATCAGCACTGCGGTAACGATCATTGGCGGTGCACTGCTGGTGGGCGGGCTGCATCAGCTGGGCACCGAGCTGTGGCTGATCCATCATCTGCCCAAGGGTACCGCCATCCCGGAAACTCGCATCGAACTGGCCGAAGTGCTCTGGAAGGATGCCGGACAGCCTGCTCCTGCTGCCGAAGCCGCTTATACCGATATCGACACCGACGACACCGATGCGCAGCAGGCTGCACAGTGGGCAATTGAAAACGAGCTGATGACGCTGCGCAGCAGTGAGCATCCGGACAAATTCGACCCCCATGTGCCGGTCTCCACCGTAAAAGCCATTCGCGCGTGGAAAAAGGCACAGCAGATGAAACCGTCTACCAAGTAACACCCAATGGAATCAAAACAGCCCGTTCTCCTTTTTTGAAGAGCGGGCTGTTCCGTTATTTGCTCCAGCCGACACATTTTTCTGCCCTACCGCCGCCTTTTTTGTTGACAAAGCAGCCGCCTGCTATTATAATAATGTAGTCAAAATGGCATTCTTGTGCGGCTTTGCGGCTGCACAGCACAAATAGAGACAAGGAGAGATTCTCAACATGGCACAAGAGATCAAAATGTCCGCTGCCGGTCTGAAGGCAATGCAGGAGGAACTGGAATACCTCAAAACGGTGCGCCGCAAGGAGCTGGCCGAAGAGATCAAGGAAGCACGCAGCCACGGCGACCTTTCCGAGAACAGCGAGTACGACGAGGCCAAGAATACGCAGGGTCTGGTGGAGAACCGCATCACCGAACTGGAGCAGATGATCAAGAACGCCGTCATCATTGATGAGAGCGAGCTGAGCGTGGACAATGTCTCTGTGGGCACCCACGTCACCATCCTCATGACCGGCGAGGACGAGAACGAGGAGTACGACATTGTGGGCCGCACCGAAGCGACCCCCTGAACGGCAAGATCAGCGACGAAAGCCCCGTGGGCCACGCTCTGCTGGGCAAGGCTGTGGGCGACAAGGCCGAAGTGCTGCTGCCCACCGGCCACACCGTGGAGTACACCGTGCTGAACATTACCCACGCTGCAGGCTGAGCAGGCCAAACGAATAGGAGAAACCATGGAAGAACAAAAGAAGAACCCGGCGCAGGGCCTGTCCGAGAGCGAGCAGGTGCAGGTGCGCCGCCAGAAGCTGGCCGACCTGCAGGCTGCAGGCCACGACCCCTTCACCCTGACCAAGTACCCGCAGGATGCCTACTCTGCCGACCTGAAGGCCGAGTTTGCCGACCTGCCCAACGAGACCGACAGCGGCAAGACCGTGGCGCTGGCTGGCCGTATGATGTCCAAGCGCGTAATGGGCAAGGCAAGCTTTGCCCACCTGCGGGACGATAAGGGCGACATTCAGCTGTACGTCCGCCGCGACGAGCTGGGCGAAGAGCCTTACGCCGCCTTCAAGAAGCTAGACGTGGGCGATATCATCGGCGTGAAGGGCGAGGTGTTCCGCACCAAGACCGGCGAACTGAGCGTGCGCGCCACCGAGCTGACCCTGCTGGCCAAGAGCCTGCGCCCCCTGCCCGAGAAGTTCCACGGCCTGACCGACACCGAGATGCGTTACCGTCAGCGCTACGTGGACCTGATCGCCAACCCCGAGGTGAAGGACACCTTCGTGAAGCGCAGCCAGATCCTGAAGGAGATCCGCGCCTATCTGGACGAGAAGGGCTTTTTGGAGGTGGACACCCCCATCCTGACCCCCTTCGAGATTGGCGCATCCGCACGCCCCTTCTACACCCATCACAACAGCCTGAACATGGACATGGTGCTGCGCATCGAGACCGAGCTGTACCTCAAGCGCCTGATCGTGGGCGGCATGGACCGCGTGTACGAGGTGGGCCGCATCTTCCGCAACGAGGGCATGGACCCCAAGCACAACCCGGAGTTCACCAGCATCGAGCTGTATCAGGCCTTCACCGACTTCCACGGCATGATGGATCTGGTGGAGGAGCTGTACAAGCGCCTTGCCCAGAAGATCTGCGGCAGCATGGTCATCCCCTATCAGGGCAAGCAGATCGACATGGGCCACTGGGAGCGCCTGACCATGGTGGAAGCCGTGAAGAAGTACTCCGGCGTAGACTTCAACGACTGGAAGTCCGACGAGGATGCCATCGCCGCCGCCAAGGAGCACCACGTGGAGCTGCCCGAGGTGCCCACCAAGGGTTCCATTCTGGCCGAGTTCTTTGATGCCTTCGTGGAGGACAAGCTCATCCAGCCCACCTTCATCTACGATTACCCCGTGGAGATCAGCCCGCTGGCAAAGCGCAAGCCGGACGACCCCGCCTTTACCGAGCGCTTTGAGTATTTCATCGACTGCACCGAGTACGGCAACGCCTTCAGCGAGCTGAACGATCCCATCGACCAGAAGGGCCGCTTTGAGCGTCAGGTGGCCGAGCGCAAGGCCATTGAGCCCGACTGCAAGGCACAGGTGGACTACGACTACGTGAACGCACTGGAGTACGGCCTGCCCCCCACGGGCGGTCTGGGCTTCGGCGTGGACCGTCTGGTGATGCTGCTCACCGACAGCGCCTCCATCCGCGATGTGCTGCTGTTCCCCACGATGAAGCCGATTGAGCAGTAAAATACGAAATTGAAACGTAGATGCGATGAAATTTTGAACTGATTTCAAGCAACATCTGCGGTACTACACCACAACTACACCAATTTTGGGACGTTTTCCCGAAAAGGAGCCTTACAAAGCGGTGTGGTGTAAGAATTGAATAGGTGGATTGGTGTAGTAGGTACACCGAACTCCCAAAACGAAGATACGGCAGCTATGTTGCGAAAAACAACGTAGCTGCCGCTTTTTGTTTCATATAAGGATTTTATGCTACCAATCGGCGTTCCCTGCGGTTAAATCAGCTCGTTGCTGGTGATTATAAAATGCACCTTGATTCAGCATACGCCAAAATTTACGCCAATTTAGCGCAGTTCCTCAAGCAATGCCGTGCATCCTTCCAGTATATCCTGCCATGTGGCTTCAAAATCTCCCGTGAACCATGGGTCTGCCACTTCACGGGGATGATCCGTATGCGCCATCAGCAGCGAGACTTTATGCTGTGGGTCTCCGCCGACAAGCCGCAGGATGTCGCACAGATTACTTTCGTCCATGCCAATCAGATGATCATACCGTGCATAATCCAGCCGGGTCATCTGCCGGGCGGTCTTGCCGTTGCAGTCGATGCCATGTTCTGCCAGCTTCTGCCGTGCAGGAGGATAGACCGGATTTCCGATTTCCCATGCACTGGTGGCGGCTGATGCGATTTCAAATTGCTCGGATAGTCCTGCCTTGGACGTAAGGTCTTTCATCACATACTCCGCCATCGGGCTTCGGCAGATATTTCCGAGACAAATAAATAAGATCCTGGTCATGCCGGGTCGTTCTCCTTTTGGCTTACAAAAGCATAGCCGCCGTGGGTAGTGCGGATAAAGCTACCGCAGCCGGCCAGCTTCTTTCGCAGATTGGAAACGGTATTTGCCACGACCTTTAAGGTGTCGTCACAGTTTTGTCCCCACACAGCACGGAAAAGCTCTTCTTTTGAGAAGATTTGTCCTTCGTGGGAGGCAAGCATCAGCAGCAAATCGAACTCCAGTCGTGTAAGGGAGACTTTTCTGCCGCTGCACGACACTTCGTGGGTCATTCCGTCCAGTGTAAGCCCCGGAAGAACCAACTTCTCCCATGAATCAATGGATATTTGCTCTGCCTCGATGTGCTCTCGTTCCAGAAGCATCCGGATCTTCTGCTCCAATTCCGGGTCAGGCTGTCGGGTCTTTATAACGATCATGGCAAACTCCTGCGTGTATTTTACTCTGCGGCGGTATCCATTTCCCGGAGCAGGTTTACCATCTCGATGGCACTGACTGCACAGTCATAGCCTTTATTACCTGCTTTGGTGCCTGCCCGCTCGATGGCCTGTTCGATGTTTTCGGTGGTCAGAACACCAAAGAGGACGGGAACCCCGCTTTCCAGCGAGACCGTGGCAATGCCTTTGGAAACCTCATTGCACACATAGTCGTAATGGCTGGTAGAACCGCGAATCACGGCCCCAAGGCAGATCACAGCATCATACTTTCCGCTTTTTGCCATTTTAGAGGCAACCAGTGGGATCTCAAAAGCACCCGGAACCCATGCAACATGAATATCAGCGTCCTGCACATCGTGCCGGAGCAGACCATCCATTGCTCCGCTCAGAAGTTTGGACGTGATAAATTCGTTGAATCGGGCAGCTACGATACCGACCTTGATATTCTGAGAAACCAGCTTGCCTTCAAATGTTTTCATTTTTAAATACCTCTTTCGTTGTTAATATTCCAGAAGATGCCCCATCCGTGCCTGCTTCGTTTTCAGGTAAAACAGGTCATACGGGGTCGCCGTCATCTGAATGGGTACGCGCTCGGAGATCTCCAGCCCAAACTCGGAGAGCTGATATACTTTGTCCGGGTTATTGGTAAGCAGGCGCAGGCTTTTTACGCCAAGTTCCCGGAGGATCTGTGCGCCGAGATAATACTCCCGTTCATCTCCATGGAACCCCAGAGCGAGATTGGCTTCCAGCGTATCCATGCCCTGCTCCTGAAGTTCATAGGCACGCAGCTTGTTGATCAGACCGATGCCCCGGCCTTCCTGCCGCATATAGAGCAGGATACCCCGGTCTTCTTTTTCGATCTGCGTCATGGCAGCGGCCAGCTGCTGGCCGCAGTCACAACGCAAAGAGCCAAATGTATCTCCTGTCAGGCATTCCGAGTGGACGCGGCACAGAATATCCTTTCCATCGCCAATGTCACCTTTTACCAGTGCAATGTGATGCTCTCCGTTCAGGCGGCTCACAAAACCATAAGCTCTGAAGGTGCCATACTTGGTGGGCAGGTTCACCGTCGTCACCTGATCGACCAGTTTATCGTGACACTTGCGGTACTCCTGTAAATCACGGATGGTGATGAATTTGATTTGGAAACGCTCTGCCAGCTTTGCCAGTTCAGCGGTGCGCATCATCGTGCCATCCTCCCGCATGATCTCGCAGCACAGGCCGCATTCTTTCAGCCCTGCTAGACGGCACAGGTCAACGGTTGCTTCCGTGTGACCGTTGCGCTCCAACACACCGTTCTTTTTTGCCAGAAGGGGGAACATATGGCCCGGTCTGCGGAAATCTTCTGCTTTTGCGTGATCGTCCACACAAGCCATCGCCGTAATGGAACGCTCTGCGGCAGAAATGCCCGTAGAAGTAGAAACGTGGTCGATGGACACCGTAAATGCCGTTTCATGGTTGTCGGTGTTATGCTGCACCATCTGCGGAAATTGCAGCTTCTGGACGAAAGCCTCGGACATCGGCATACAGATCAGACCTTTGCCGTGGGTCGCCATAAAGTTGACGTTTTTCGGTGGTGGCAAATTCGGCAGCACAGATGAAGTCCCCCTCGTTTTCACGGTCGGGGTCATCCGTTACCAGAATGATTTTTCCTTGCTTCAGGTCTTGCAAAGCTTCGGGAATGGTATTGAAGTTCATCGTAAACTCTCCTTAAAAGCCGCAGCGCAGCAGCATTTCTTTTGTGAGCGTGTTTTGCTTCGGTGTTTCTGATGAAAGCAGCCTCTCGATATATTTTCCAACAACATCGGTTTCCAAATTGACAAAATCCCCTTTGTGCCGTTGGTTCAGGTTCGTCTGACGGACGGTGTGCGGTATCGTGGACACGGAAAAGCCCGTAGGTTCCACCGCAGCCACGGTCAGGCTGATACCGTCTATTGTGATAGAGCCTTTTTCAACGACATAGCGAAGGATCGCAGAATCTGCATGAATGGTGTACCAGATAGCCGTATCGTCTTTTCGGATATTAGCAATGCGTCCGACGCCATCCACATGGCCTGCTACGATGTGTCCGCCAAAACGTCCGTTGGCCGGCATGGCACGTTCCAGATTGACAGCACTTCCAACGGTGAGCTGTGCAAGTGCAGAGCGGTTCAAGGTCTCGTGCATGACATCCGCAGCAAAGCTATCCGGGAAGAGCTGCCTGACGGTCAGACAGATGCCGTTGACGGCGATGCTGTCGCCGATCCTGGTTCCTTCCAGAACCGTTTTTGCACGAACAGTCAGTACGGCGGAATGCTGTCCCCGATTGATGGACTTTATTGTTCCGACTTCTTCCACGATTCCGGTAAACACGGGTACTCCACCTCACTTTCGATCAGGAAATCTTTGCCAAGCTGTTCCAATCGGCTGTTCTTCAGGCGGAATGCAGCATCCGGAAGCGGGACACCTGCACCCTCAATGGGTGCTTTGGCATCCCTTCCTCCGAACAGCTTCGGGGCAATGTAAGCCTGTACCTGCTGCACGATGCCGCTTTCCAGTGCAGACCAGTTCAAGGTTCCGCCGCCTTCCAGCAGAATGCTGTCGATCTGCTCCTGCCCCAGCTGTTCCATCAGTTGCAGAAGATTCACATGACCGCAATGCGCTTCCAGACAAAGGACCCGGCACCCGGCCTGTTGATATGCCGCCTGCTTCTCCGGGTCGCCGCAGCAGGTCGCAAGAATGGTCGGAACCTGTTTGGCGGTCATGACCACCTGTGATTGCAGCGGTGTCCGCAAATGTGTATCACAGATGATCCGGACGGGATCACGGCCACCCTCTATCCGGCAGGTCAGCAGCGGGTCATCTGCTAGGATGGTTCCGACTCCCACCATAATGCCGCGGAATCGGTGTCGCTGCCGTTGAACATGATTCCGGGCAATTTCCCCGGTGATCCATTTGGAAGCGCCTGTGTATGTGGCGATTTTTCCGTCCATCGTCATGGCGTATTTCATGGAAACGAAGGGGCGTTTTTGTGGTGATATAGTGGAAGAACACCTTGTTCAGCACATCGCATTCCTCTTGCAGAACATTTTCGGTCACATCTATGCCGTGTGCGCGCAGGATTGCAATTCCTTTTCCAGCCACCAGCGGATTCGGGTCAGCAGAACCCACGACCACCCGGTGAATGCCCGCGTCCAGAATCGCATCCACGCAGGGCGGCTGCTTTCCGTAATGGCAGCACGGCTCCAATGTCACATACAGGGTCGCTCCCTGCGGATCTTCGGTGCAGGATGCCAGCGCATTGCGCTCCGCATGAGCCTGACCGTATCTCTGGTGCCAGCCCTGTCCGATGATCCTGCCCTCTTTTACGACCACGGCACCCACCATCGGGTTGGGAGACGTCCATCCGCAACCCTTTTTTGCAAGCTGCAAAGCCAGACGCATATACTCTTTGTCGTTCATCGTGTCGCCTCCAAAAGAAAAAGCCCTGAACAAAAACGTTCAGGGCAAGCCGAAAAGACACAAGGGACCCTTGTGCAAAAAAGAAAGCTCCAGAATGCAAACGCATCCCAGAGCAGCCTCCACAAGCGCAGAACCGTGCGGGCTCTGCGCTTGGTATCTTCTTTCATCCAGACTGTACTGTCGGCTTCGGAGTTTCACCGAATCATGCCTTACGGCTCGTGGGCTGTACCACCGGTAGGGAATCGCACCCTGCCCTGAAGATTTCTGATTCAATTACAGCGGCATTATAGCACGGCTCCTTTCGGATTGCAAGGGCATTCTGCAAACCGGGACGAAACCGGGATGAAGATGGGTACGAAACTTTTTTGACTATTATTGCCTTGTCAAGAGGGCTGGCATCGTCCAGCTCTCTCTCTTTTTGCCAAAGTTTTCCTCGCCTTTTCTTGCAAGCTGCCGAAAGTGACGCGTTCTCAAAAGTTTTTGTTGACACGGCTCGATTTTTGTGGTAGTCTATCCCAACAATTGAATATAACATATTTTTACATATTCGTTCAGTCCCTGCGGGGATGAACATTTTTGGCTTTCAGCCGTTACATAACCGACTAGCATGACCTTCCAGAAAAAGCGAAGGCAGGGCTGGTCTGTTTTGTGACGGCTTTTTTATTGCCGTTTTGCCCGTTGGACCTTGAAAACCGCATGACCGTCTGTATGGGATACCCGGCGATGACCCTGAGAAGGAGAGCCGGAAAACGCCGCCGGAGGGGGGCAGGAAAGCCATGCAGAGAGAACGGCAATTCACCTCATGTGGTCAAAATGAGCACATGAGGTGAAACGGACGTTTATCTACTCGTTGCGGCAGGAGAAATCAATGTAGACAAATTGTCCACATTGATTTGCCGTAACCCAAAGGACGTTTATCCACCTGTTGCAGCAGAGAAAATCCATGTGGCCAAATTGACCACATGGATAAGCCGCAGCACCGAAGAAAGGATGTGTGCCTATGGGAAACAACTTTACCCCTGCATGGATCAAGAAAGGCTTCTTCAACGAATCCCTGTTTTGTGACGATTTTCTCAGCACCCACCAGCTCCTCTATGTGAATGGCGCATTTTTCACCCCGGACGGCAGGGTCACAGACACCATGAACCTGCGCTGTGAAATTTTCGATATGCTGCGAGACCATATCGGCGCAAATATCGCAAAACGGGTCAGCAATGTCGTGGACGTACTGAAGCTGGCGGCACAGGTGGAGGACTTCCCGCCCATCACCGACCGCATTGCGCTGGCAAACGGCACCCTGTATCTGGACGGCACCTTTCAGGAAGGCAAGCCGGAGATCGTCCGCAACCGGCTCCCGGTCAAATATGACCCGAAAGCCGCCCAGCCCGTCCACTGGCTGCGGTTCCTGTCCGACCTGCTCTACCCGGAGGACATTCCCACGGTGCAGGAGTTCATCGGCTACTGCCTGATCCCCAGCAACAAGGGGCAGCGCATGATGGTCATCAAGGGCAGCGGCGGTGAGGGTAAGTCGCAAATCGGCGTGGTGCTGTCCCGGCTGTTCGGCTGCAACATGAAGGATGGCAACATCGGCAAAATCTCGGAGAACCGCTTTGCCCGTGCCGATCTAGAGCACACCCTGCTCTGTGTGGACGATGATATGCGGATGGAAGCCCTGCGCCAGACCAACTATGTCAAGTCCATCGTGACCGCACAGGGGCAGATGGACTTGGAGCGCAAGGGCAAGCAGAGCTATCAGGGTTGGATGTACGCCCGCCTGCTGGCGTTCAGCAATGGCGATTTGCAGGCATTGTATGACCGCTCGGACGGTTTCTATCGTCGTCAGCTCATCTTGACCACCAAGGATAAGCCCCTGTCTCGTGTGGATGACCCGGACATTGCCGAGAAGATGGCGGCAGAGGTCGAGGGCATCCTGCTGTGGGCATTGAGGGCTTGCAGCGGCTGGTGAAGAATGGCTTCCAGTTCACCGAGAGTGACCGTGCCAAGCGGAACCGGGAACTGGTGAAGCGGGACAACAACAATGTGTTCGATTTCCTTGAATCCGAGGGCTACATCCGCCTGAAGGCGGATGCCTGCACCAGCTCGAAAGAGCTGTATGAGGTCTACAAAATGTGGTGCGAGGAGAACAGCCTGAACGCCATCAAGTCCCGTGGATTCAGCGATGCGCTGATCGCCAACCAGCGCAGGTACAATCTGGAACACACCAACAACATCATCAATTCTTCCGGGCGGCGTGTCCGGGGCTTTGTGGGCATCGAAGCCCTTGTGCAGCCTGACCTCACCCCCCAATGGCTGGCGGGCATGACCCGCTTTTGATCCCCCTATATGGTGCGTTTTCGGTCTTTCGCTGCGTACGTGCGTACAGAGAAAGCCGCCTGCTGCGTACGCACGTACGCAGCGAAACGCCAAAGTTCTCCTTTATAGGGGGGTGTTGGCAAAGTGTCAGGTTGACAGTTTGCCAAAATCAGAGGGTCAAAATGACCCTCTGAAAAACCGGACGAGCTGTCCTTCAGGGCAGCTTGCCCGGAGCAAGAGTGCAGAGAGCGCAGCTCTTTGCCCCAGTGATATGATGCTGTGCGTCATATCCTACTGGGTATTATCTGGCGCAAAATGGCGGCAGATCCAGCAGCTCCGCTGCTGCGTTCTCCCACGCCAAACTGATGAAACGGAGGGATGTCTATCTGAAACTGACACGACACAACGGACGAGCCGGAACCCACGGCACCTATAACCCCAAGCACAATGACCGCAGTTTCAACCTTGCCAACAGTGAGCACATCGACCCGGAACGAGCCAAGGGCAACATCTATTGGGACTGCTTCCACGGTTCCGTTCGGCTCTCGACCCACAAGACCCAGATGATCTGGCGGCGACCTTCTCAGATGTGGAACGGCAGTTCTACGAGAGCCGGTACACGACCTTTATCGAAGGTCAGAACGAGCGCAACGCCAAGATTCGGCACACAGAGCGCAACCGCTCCATTCCCGACCTGCTGTCCAGCCGCAA
>ENA-OQAJ01000069-OQAJ01000069.1-human-gut-metagenome-genome-assembly--contig:-NODE-69-length-28211-cov-4.559892_pt1 | contig 28211 bp, 29 predicted proteins | sample MGYA00242736_ERZ504529 | MGnify/ENA primary metagenome ERZ504529 (study PRJEB26092, sample SAMD00036275) | human gut metagenome | host: Homo sapiens | study: EMG produced TPA metagenomics assembly of...
CTGTAGTTGCTCAAAATACAGTTTCACGAAAACATGAGTTTTTTGTATTTTTCAGGGGAACAGATGAAGAGATTTCACCTGCGTATTTTCGTTTTTTGTGCATAAGTCGTACTTTCAGCCTGTTTTTGTGCATATACCAGACACAAAAAATCCCTGCTGAAAACGCACCGTTCTCAGCAGGGAAACACGTTTTTTCGGTTTTTAGGCAAACATAGCCACTACGTAAGTCTCGCCGCCGTATTCAATGAACACCGCGCCCATCTGTGTGCAGCCTGCCGCATAGCTGCGCAGTGCGCTGCCCGCCTCGCTCAGCGGCGGAGCATATAAGTAGCCGGTAAAGCCCCATTCGTTGTTCATTGCAAGGCCGATCACCACGCCTCTGGGCAGGAACAGAAAGCTGGTGGAATGATCGATAAACTCGTACACATTCTTGTCCAGCATGGCACCGGAGCCGGTGGTCATGGGCACCTTGCGTGTCAGCAGGCCGGACTGGGTGGTCAGCTGGGTGGAGTCCTCCACCAGCCAGTCTGCCAGACGGCTGGCTGCATCTTCCAGATCGGTATTATAGGTCAGGCTGGGGTCTACCTCTTTCATCAGGGCCTTGGCCTGTTCTGTATCCTTCTGCACCGTGCCGTCCATCAGTGCACTGCATCCGGCCAGCACCGCCAGTGCCAGTGCACCCGCCAGCAGGCAAGCCAGCCATTTTCTTGCATGTTTCATATAGTGGTTCTCCCCTTTCGGTCTGTTTTTCTCCATGATACCTTTTTTGCCGCCGGATTACAAGCAGAAAAAAGCTGCTGTGCATCTGCACGGCAGCTTTTTGGGCAAAACTTTATTTTGCGTACTCCACAGCGCGGCTCTCGCGGATCACATTGACCTTGATCTGGCCGGGGTAATCCAGCGTGTCCTCGATCTTCTTGGCAATGGAGCGTGCCAGCAGGATCACCTGATCGTCGCTGATGACATCGGGCTTGACCATGATGCGCACTTCGCGGCCTGCCTGCACGGCAAAGGCCTGCTCCACACCCTCGAAGCTGGAAGAGATCTCCTCCAGATTTTCCAGACGCTTGACGTAGCTTTCCACGTTCTCGCGGCGGGCACCCGGGCGTGCAGCGCTGATGGCATCGGCAGCCTGAATGATGAAGGCCAGCGGGGTCTTGGGTTCCACGTCGCCGTGGTGAGCCTCGATGGCATGGATGATCTGGGTATTTTCCTTATACTTGCGGCAGATGTCCACACCGATCTGCACATGGCTGCCTCGATCTCATGATCCAGTGCCTTGCCGATATCATGCAGCAGACCGGCACGGCGTGCCATGGTCACGTTCACACCCATTTCGCCTGCCAGCAGACCGGCCACCCATGCCACCTCCATGCTGTGGGTCAGGGCGTTCTGGCCAAAGCTGGTGCGGTACTTCAACCGGCCGATCAGCTTGATCAGGTCGGGGTGCAGACCATGGATGCCCAGCTCCATCACGGCACGCTCGCCCTCGCGCTTCATCTGCAGCTCCAGCTCGTGGCGGCACTTTTCCACCGTCTCCTCGATGCGGGCGGGGTGGATGCGGCCATCGCCGATCAGGCGTTCCAGCGTCATGCGGGCCACCTCGCGGCGGGTCTGGTCGAAGGAGGACAGGGTGATGGCCTCCGGGGTATCGTCGATGATCAGATCCACGCCGGTCGCGGTCTCCAGAGCGCGGATGTTGCGGCCCTCGCGGCCGATGATGCGGCCCTTCATTTCGTCGCTGGGCAGCGGCACCACGCTGACGGTGGTCTCGCTGCAGTGGTCGGCAGCGCAGCGGCTGACGGCCTGACCGATCAGGTTGCGTGCGATGTTGTCGCAGTTTTCCTTCAGGTCGGTCTCGTAGGCGGCAACGCGCACGGCCTTTTCGTGGGTCAGCTCCTCGTCCACCTTGTGCAGCAGCACCTCGCGGGCGTCCTCCTGACTCAGACCGGCCAGCGTTTCCAGCCGCTCCATCTCCTTGGCGCGCAGGGCATCGATCTCTGCCAGACGCTCCTCGGCCTCAGCGGCGCGCTTTTTCAGCTCCTCTTCCTTCTTTTCCAGTACCTCGGTCTTGCGGTCGAGGGCGGTTTCCTTCTGGTCGATGCGGTTCTCCTGACGGCTGATCTCCGCACGGCGCTGCTTGATCTCCTTATCGGCTTCTGCTTTCTGGGCATCCACCTCGGCCTTCAGCTTGAAGGCCTCGTCCTTTGCTTCCAGAACCGCTTCCTTGCGTTTCTGTTCTGCGGTCTTGATCGCTTCGTTCACCAGACGGGTGGCCTCGGCTTCCGCACTGCCGATCTGGGCTTCGGCGGTCTTTTTACGGTTGTTGTAACCAATAAAATAGCCTGCACCGATGCCCGCAGCAAGCGCGACGATCAAGATCACGATCCAGATGATCGTGGACATCGCATTTCACTCTCCTTTGTTAAAATTCAAAATTCTGAATCATAAGCAGGAGACGCTGTAGGGCAGGTGTAGGCTGCAAACATTTTTTATAAGTGAGCTTTCAATGCAAAAAGTGGCAACAAGACCACACGCACGGCCAATGCCGCACGAACAGGCTGCAAGCTTTTCTATCTACAGTTCTATCTTATATAAAAACAGGCAGGCTCTGCCTGTAAGGGACACGGGTCACGGGAACGACCTGCACACAGCGTCTTTTATTCCATACTACTAATTATAGTACGAAACAATTGCCCGCTTGTCAAGAGGAAAACCCTGCCCCGCAGAACATTTTGTGCAGAAAACAGGGACAGTATCCGCACCGGATGCCGTCCCCGTTCCCGTTTATTCCAGATACATCCTGCGCAGCCGCATCAGGCGCGCAGGGGTCAGGCCGTATTCGGCTTCCAGATAGTTCTCGGCGCTGCCGTATTTTGCGCGGATGGTGCGCAGCACAAAGGGTGCGGTTGCCGGGTCCACGCCCGCCTTGCGGTAATAGCGCATCCGGCAGGCCGGGTTTGCCGCGATCTCTTCGGCGTGCTCCGCCAGCACTGCGTCGATCTCAGCCTTGCGGCAGAGATTCGTGCGCTCATAGTCCGCACAGATCGTCTCATCCGAAGCGCCCAGTGCCAGCAGAATGAGCATGGCCGCCACGCCGGTGCGGTCCTTGCCGGCCGAGCAGTGGAACAGGATGGGGGTCTCGCCTGCTTCCAGCGCACGGAACAGCTCCTTGAACGCCTTGTTGCCAAACAGCATCCGCTCGTACATAGCCTGCACGAAGGTGCTGCCGTCGGCGCTTTCTTCATAGCCCTTCATCAGGGCGGCGATATCATCCGGCGCAAAGGAGATCTCGTGGCCGTCCTCGGCGCACAGGCCGCAGATCTGCACCAGACGTGCACCGTCCGGTACGTAGTCCGGTTCTTCTGCACTTCCCCGCTGCTGCGCAGATCAAGGATCAGGCGCAGGCCCAGCGCGTCCAGCTTCGCGCGGTCGGCCTCACCGGTGAGCTTGCAGGTAGGGATGCCGCGCCAGATCTGGCCCCACTTGATATGCTTGCCCTCGTCGGCTTCGTAACCGCCCAGCTCCCGGAAGTTGGTGCCGCCGGCAAAATCCAGCTGGGTGCCGGGCACCGGGTGGGCCGGTGCAGCCTTTGCCGCAGCGCTGGACAGCACCGGGAAATTGTAGAACGGCTTTGCGGGCCGTCCGCGGCGGGGCGGCAGGCTGGCCGAACCGCCCAGCACCTCCATCAGGTAGCTGCGCAGCAGGTCGATGTAGGCAGAGGAATGATCCCGCCGCTGCACCAGTGAGACGCACAGCGGGGGCAGATCTTCCAGCAGCACATCCCGCACACGGTCCAGTTCCCGTCTGGCTCCCGGTTCATAGCGGGTCAGACAGGTGCAAAGCTGCTCCTGCACAAGATAATAGGCCTGATAAAAGCTGGGGCCGATCTCCGCATTCGGCGCAAAGCCCAACCGGGCGCAGGCCGACCACAGCGGGCTGAACAGATCCTGCCGCAAGCTGGGCAGCAGCACCCGCTGACCGCGCAGCTCTGCCAGCGGGATGCTCTCCTTATCCCAGAACGCATGCCCCCGAGGCACCAGCAGGCAGGCAGGGTCTGCCCGCAGGGTGGTGCGGGCCAGTACCGGTGCAGCACAGCCCAGATCGATGACCAGACCCGCGTCCAGCTCTCCCTGCTCCACATCGTCCGCCACCGCATCGTTGTCCATCATGCGGAAGCGCATCTCCACATGGGGATACTGCTGGCGGAACTTGTCCAGCTGGGTCTCCAATCCGGGCAGGTAGTCCGGCACCAGCGACACGCTGATGCCGATGCGCACCGGCTGCGCCGACTGGATCTCGGCCCGCAGGGATGCCTGCATCTGCTGGAACTGCTCCACTACCGGCGCGGCATGGCGCTGCAGGCTCATGCCGCGGTCGGTAAGGGTGAGCTTGTGGTGGGCGCTAAGGAACAGCGGCCCGCACAGCTCGGCTTCCAGCGCAGAGATGCTCTGCCGCAGTGCCTGCCGTGACAAAAACAGCCGCTGTGCCGCGCGGCTGTAATTCATTTCATCGCACAATACCAGAAAGTAGTGCAGCTGGCGGATATCCATGGTTTCCTCCCTGAGAAAAGTGTCATATATAAAAGAATACCGCCTTTTTGCGCGATTGTAAAGCCGTTGGCAGCAAAAAACTGCCGCACAGCATTGCACCGTGCGGCAGTCAGAGCGTGGAACGATCAGATCAGGCTCAGAGCTTCCTCGTCGCCCACCAGCGTGAAGTCCGGATGCATCTGCAGGATGCTTGCGGGCACCTCCGGAGTGACGGGGCCGAAGAATGCCTTCTTGACGATCTCGGCCTTGCCTGCGCCGTTTGCCACCATGAGCACCTTGCGTGCCTGCATGATAGTCTTGATGCCCATGGTATAAGCCTGCTTGGGCACCAGATCCACATTGCCGTCAAAGAAGCGCTTGTTTGCCTCAATGGTCTCGGCGGTCAGGTTCACACAGTGGGTCTCCAGCTCAAAGGCTTCGCCCGGCTCATTGAAGCCGATGTGGCCGTCGTGGCCGATGCCCAGCAGCTGCAGGTCGATGCCGCCCACAGCGTGGATGATCTGGTTGTACTTTGCGCAGGCATCCTCTGCATCGGGGTTGGTGCCGTCCGGCAGGTTGATCTTTGCAGGGTCGATGTTCACCTTGTCGAACAGGTTGCGGTGCATGAAGCTCCAGTAGCTTTCCGGGTGCTCCTTGGGCAGGCCGCGGTACTCGTCCAGATTGACGGTGGTCACCTCAGAAAAATCGATGTCGCCCTTGTTGTACCAGTCCACCAGCTGTGCATACGCGCCCACGGGGGTGCCGCCGGTCGCCAGACCCAGCACGCAGTTGGGCTTCATAATGACCTGTGCCGAAATGATATTGGCTGCCTTGCGGGACATATCCGCATAATCTTTTGCACGAATGATCTTCATTACAAACGACCTCACTTATCATCTTTTTTGCCGCTCTGCACGGGCTGCGCAGAGCACTTCTGCGTTTAGTTTATCACATTTCGCAGACAAGCGCCAGTCATCCCGGCCATCTTTTCGGTGTGTTTGCACAAAAAAGATGCAAAGCCCCGCCGTTTGGGCCGGCATTTCCGGTCACGAACGCGCAACGCCGCCGGGCGTTTCCACACGGCGGCGCTGCATGTTGAAAGATCAGTTCCCGCTGCACAGGCCGCAGGCGGCACAGGCGGCGGGGGTGGCGGCACAGCCGCCAAGGGCGGTCTCGCGCAGCTCGGCGGGCAGGCGCTTGCCCACAGCGTACATAGCGTCCAGCATCTGGTCGAAGGGGATCAGCTGGCGGATGCCGCTCAGGGACAGTTCTGCTGCAATGAGGGCGTTGGCCACACCGGCAGCGTTGCGGTTCTGGCAGGGGTACTCCACCAGCCCGCCTACGGGGTCGCACACAAGGCCCAGCATGTTCATCAGCACGGTGGAAGCTGCATCCAGACACTGCTGCGGGTTGCCGCCCATCAGCTCCACGGCGGCAGAAGCAGCCATAGCAGACGCAATGCCCACCTCGGCCTGACAGCCGCCCACGGCACCGGCCACGGTGGCGTTGCGCATGGCAAGATAGCCCACGGCACCGGCGTTGAACAGGGCATCCACGATGCGCTGGTCGGAGATGCGGTAGCACTCCTGCAGGGCCAGCATCATGCCCGGCACCACGCCTGCAGAGCCTGCGGTGGGTGCAGCCACGATCAGGCCCATGGAAGCGTTCACTTCCAGCACGGCCATGGCGTAGGTCATGGCCTTCTGCAGCACGTCGCCGCAGATGTTTTTCTTCTTATTATAATGTGTCTCCAGCTTTTTGGCCTCGCCGCCAATGAGCCCGCCCATGGATTTGATGGGCTTTTTCAGCGGCTGGGTGGCAGAAGCGTGCATGATCTCCCATGCCTTTGCCATGCGGTGGTCCACAGCATCCCGGGGCGTTTCGCCCAGCAGGCATTCCCGCTGGCGCATCACTTCCGAAATGGGCAGTTGGTTTTCCTCACACAGGTCCAGCAGCTCCTTGGCGGACTTGAAATCCATGTTCATCGCTCGTCCCTCCTTACGGCTGCACGACCATTACATCGTTGATGTTCGGGTTTGCCAGCAGCAGCTGATCCACACCCTCGGGCAGGCGCTCATCCGACTCCACGATGGTGTAAGCCGTGTGCCCCTTTTCCTCGCGGAACAGACGCATGAACGCGATGTTCACGCTGCGGTCGCTGAGGATCTTGGTGATGTGGGCCACCACGCCGGGCTTGTCCTTCTGCACCACGATGAGGGCATTGTACTCGCCGGTAAAGTCCACCTCCACGCCGTTGATCCGCACGATGCGCACCTTGCCGCCGCCAAGCGATTCACCGCGCACGGTCATCACCTGACCGGCCGCATTCTCCATGCGGATATCCACCGTGTTGGGGTGGATGTCGGTCTCCACCTCATTGGGGGTGAAGCTGTAGCCAAGGCCGCGGTCGGTGGCAATGGCAAAGGAATCCCGGATGCGGGTATCATCGGCCGAAAAGCCCATGATGCCGCCCAGCAGGGCGCGGTCGGTACCATGGCCGTGGTAGGTTTTGGCAAAGGAGCCGTAGAGGGTAAAGTCCGCCCGCTTCAGCGGCGGGGTGATCATCTTCTGTGCCAGAAAGGCGATGATCTCCGCACCTGCGGTGTGGGAGCTGGAGGGGCCGATCATGTTCGGGCCCAGAACATCAAAAACACTGATAAATGCCATGGGGTGTCACTCCTGTCAGGTCAAGAACCGCGCCGCGCATCAGACGCTTGCGCTGCTCTTGTTGATGAACTTCTGGTAGATGGTCTCCACGATCACGCCGATGGCGTTGTCGCCGGAGACGTTGCAGGCAGTGCCGAAGGAATCCTGAGTGATGTACAGAGCCACCATGATGGCGCAGATGGGGCCATTGGGGTCACCGGCCTCAGCGCCAAAGATCATGTACAGGAAGGGCAGAGCGGTCATGATGGAGCCGCCGGGAGCACCGGGAGAAGCCACCATGGCAACGCCCAGCGTCATGATGAAGGGCACCACGGTAGCAAGGCTGATGGGCAGCTGGTTCATCAGGCAGACGGCAGTTGCGCAGGCGGTAATGGTGATCATGGAGCCTGCCATGTGGATATTTGCGCACAGAGGCACCACGAAGTTGCGGATCTGCTCGCTCACGCCGTCAGCCGCAGCGCACTGCAGGTTGACCGGGATGGTGGCTGCAGAGGACTGAGTGCCCAGAGCGGTGGTGTAGCCGGGGATCTGGTTGCGGATCATCTTGAAGGGGCTCTTGTGGCTCACAGCGCCTGCAACGCAGAACTGCAGGAAGATGCAGACCAGATGCATGATGATGACCACCAGGAACACCTTCACAAGATGCCCAGAATGGCGTAGGTCTTGCCGGACTTGGTCATGTCGATGAAGGTACCGCAGACGTACAGGGGCAGCAGCGGGATGATGACGCTGTGCAGCACCTGATCGATGATGCCGGAGAAGTCCTTCATGCCATTATAAAGTGTATCACCGATGGTCTTGCCGCGCAAGGTGGACAGGCACAGGCCCAGCACGAAGGCCAGCACCACGGCAGACAGGGTGTCCAGCAGCGGAGGGATGGAGATGGAGATGTAGCTGACCAGAGAGTTGTCAGCCGTGGCGGCGATCTGTTCCAGAGCGCCTTCGCTCATGAAGCTGGGGAACAGGCTTGCAGACACCAGATAGGATGCCGAGCCTGCGATCAGGGTGGAGCCGTAGGCCAGAGCCACCGTGATGAGCAGCAGCTTGCCTGCGCCGCTCTTCAGGTCGGCAATGCCCATGGTGACGTAGGCCACGATCATCAGCGGGATGATGAACTTCAGGAACGAGCTGAAGATGCTGGATGCCGTGACGACGACCCGGCAGAACCACACCGGGAAGAACTGGCCGATGATGATGCCCAGCACGATGGCGATGAGCAGCTTCGGCAGCAGTCCGAGCTTGAATTTTTTCTTTTCCATAAGAATAAAATCCTCCTTTTCCTATCCTGACCTTTGTGCAGCACCTGACAGCGCTCTCTCCGCCGCAGCCCGCACGGCCAGCCTTTCACGAAACGTCAAATTTTCACTTGACGTGTTGACACATTTAGTTTAACATAGACATATGCATGATTCAAATTCATAAAAATAAAGTTATGGTTTAAAAATCTTAATAGTAAGGGAGCTTTGCCATGGAAGTGCGCCAGCTGAACACCCTGATCCGTGCCGCCCAGTTCCAGAGCTTTTCCAAGGCAGCGGAAAGTCTGGGCTATTCCCAGTCTGCCGTTACCGTGCAGATCAAAGCGCTGGAAGAAGAGCTGGGTGTGCGCCTGTTCGACCGCATGGGCAAGCGGGTGATCCTGACCGCACAGGGTCAGTGCTTTCTGGAATACGCCAACAGCATTCTGGATACCATCCACAACGCCCGCCGCGCCCTGAGCGAGGATGCCGAACTGGAGGGCTGCCTGCACATCGGCACGCTGGAATCTCTCTGCTTTTTCCGTCTGCCCGGCCTGATGCATCAGTTCCGGGTGGAACACCCCAAAGTCAGCCTTCGGGTCACTACCGGCTCCCCGGAAGAGCTGATCGAAAAGATGGAGCGCGGCGAGGTGGACCTCATCTGCATTCTGGACGAGCCGCGCTACTCCAACAGCTGGCACAAATGCAACGAGATCCCGGAGGAGGTGGTGTTCGTGGCTTCCCCGGACATCGATCTGGGCCACCCCGGCCCGTACCGGGTGGCAGAGCTTCTGGACAAGCCCTTTTTCCTCACCGAACGCAATGCCAACTATCGCCGCACCTTTGACCGGTTTCTGGCTTCCCGCCAGATCGAGCTGACCCCCAGCCTTGAGATCAGCGATACCTCCTTTATCATCAAGATGCTGGAGCGCTCCTCCGGCATTTCCCTGCTGCCGCGCTTCGCTGTGGCCGAGCCTGCGTCCAGAGGAGATCTGCGCATTCTGGAGGTGTCGGACTTCCGGCTGACCATGTACCGCCAAATGTTCTACCACAAGGATAAATGCTGCACCCGGGAAATGGACGCCTTCATCCAGCTGGCCTCCGGGCCGGACCTTCCGCTTTTATAATACAGAAAGCAGCAGACCCCCGGACGGTAAACCGCCCGGGGGTCTGCTGTGCTGAGGAGATCTCAGGAATTTGCAAAGCATTGCGCAGACTGTGTGCAGGCACAGCCCCGCAGATGAGGATGATCAAGCAAAGAAGGAGATGATGAGTGCTACCAGGAAGCCCACACCGCCAACCAGAGTTTCCATGATGGTCCAGGTCTTGAGGGTGGTCTTTTCGTCCATGCCCACAAGGCTCTTCACCAGCCAGAAGCCGGAGTCGTTAAAGTGGGAGCACACGGTGGAGCCGCCGGCGATGGCAGCGGTGACGCAGGCCAGATACAGCGGGCTGAGTTCGCTGATGCCGGGCATGGCGGAGATGATGCCTGCTGCCATGGTCATAGCCACGGTAGAGGAACCAACGGAGATGCGCACCAGAGCAGCCACGATGAAGGCCACCAGAACCAGCGGCAGGCTGGCGTTTGCCACGGCGTTGCCGATGACGTCGCCCAGACCGGAGTTCTGCAGCATGTAGCGCAGCACGCCGCCGCAGGCAGTGACCAGCAGGATCATGCCGGTGGGCTCAAGGGACTTGGTCATGATCTTTTCCAGCTGGGCATTGTTATAGCCGTGACGGGTGCCCAGCAGATACATAGCAGCGATGGTAGCCAGCAGCAGAGCCATGAAGGGCTCACCGAGGAAGGCCAGAACGGGCTGGATGCCAGCCAGAGCGGGCACCACTTTTGCCACAGAGTTTGCAATGATGAGGACCAGCGGGATCAGGATGATGCCCACGATGGTGCCGAACTTGGGCAGCTTGCTCTCGTCGATGTCTGCCTGCTGTGCAACGTGCTCGGGCACCTCGATCATATACTTCTTGCCGCAGATGGAGCCCCAGATGGGACCGGCAGCGATCATGGCGAAGATGCCGCAGAAGATGCCGATGAGGATGACCCAGCCCAGATCAACGCTCAGCATGCTGGCCACCAGAACGGGGCCCGGCGTGGGAGGGATGAAGGCGTGGCCGACAGCCAGACCGGCCAGCAGAGGGATGACATAGTACAGGACCGAGCGCTTGGTGCGCTTTGCCAGAGAGAAGGCCAGCGGGATCAGGATGATCAGACCGGCATCAAAGAACACCGGCATGGCCACCACCAGACCTGTGATACCCAGCGCCCATGCGGCTTTTTCGTCGCCGAACTTGCGCACCATGGTCACGGCCAGCGTCTGTGCGCCGCCGGATTCTTCCAGAATGGCACCGAACATGGAGCCAAGGCCCACCAGAAGAGCGATGCCCTTTAAGGTGTTGCCGATGCCTTCGTTGACCGAGCCGATGATGTCAGACAGGGGCATACCGGCCATCAGGCCGATGCCCACCGCACCGATCAGGATGGAGATCATGGCGTGGACTTTGAACTTGATGATAAGGATGAGCAAAAGGATCAGGCCCGCCACCGCGGCGAACACGAGCCGTGCGGCGTCCGGGGTTGCAACAGCTGTCATAAACGTTTCCTCCATTTTTTGATGTTTTGTGTGCTTTGGGGTCTTATTTCAGCGCCGTCCCCGCAGACGGACACCGGATTTCGATGGTTTTTATAGACGAAGCAATATCCGCTTTTTTGTTTTTGGCGTAACTTTATCCAGACCGTCCAGCAAAACAACGCTGAACAGTTGATTTTTGTTTTTGGTTTTTATCGCAAACGAAGCGTTTTTACTCCATATATGCACCCTTCATGGGGCTGACGGCGTGCTGAGAGTAGAGCTTCAGCAGGCCCTTGGTGTACTTGGGAGCCTTGGGCTTCCAGTTGGCACGGCGCTGGGCAAGGATAGCCTCCATCTCTTCGGGGGTCTTTTCCTCACCGTTCACGCCCACGATGGCAAGCTGACGGTTCGGCACATCGATGCGGATGAGATCGCCCTCTTCCACCAGAGCGATGGGGCCGCCCACAGCGGCCTCCGGGCTGACATGGCCGATGACCGGGCCGCGGCTTGCGCCGGAGAAGCGGCCGTCGGTGATGAGCGCCACGCTGGAAGCCAGCTTCGGGTCGGCGCAGATGGCCTCGCCGGTGTAGAACATCTCGGGCATGCCGCTGCCGCGGGGGCCTTCGTAACGGATGAAGATGGCATCTCCGGGCTGGACCTGCTTGTTCAGAACGGCACTGATGCACTCTTCCTCGCTGTCAAAGGGCTTTGCGCGCAGGGTGGCGTGGAACATGTTCTTGGGGCAGGCAGTGTGCTTGATGACACTGCCCTCCGGGGCCAGATTGCCCTTCAGGATAGCGATGCTGCCGTCGGTGCCCTTGGCGTTGTCAAAGCTGTGGATGATATCCTCGCGGGTGACTTTGATGCCCAGACCCTTGGTCTTTTCCTGCAGGATCTCGTCGCAGTGCTCGTAGAAGCCGTTCTTCTTCAGGTCTTCCAGGTTTTCGCCCAGCGTCTTGCCGGTGACAGTCATCACGTCCAGATGCAGCATGGACTTGATCTCTTCCATCACGCGGGGCACGCCGCCTGCATAGTAGAAGTACTGTGCGGGCCAGTCGCCGGAGGGACGGATGTTCAGCAGATAGTGTGCGCCGCGGTGCATCCGGTCAAAGGTGTCGGCATCGATCTCAAAGCCGAACTCGTGTGCAATGGCGGGCAGATGCATGGTGGCATTGGTGGAGCCGGAGATGGCGGCGTGCACCATGATGGCGTTTTTCAAAGCTCTTCATGGTAACGATGTCCTTGGCCTTGATGCCCTCGCCACCAGCTTCATCACCTGAACGCCGGCATCATAGGCAGCCTGCTTCAGCTCCGGGGCGGTGGCCGGCATCAGGGCGGTGCCCGGCAGCATCAGGCCCAATGCCTCGGCCATGATCTGCATGGTAGAAGCGGTGCCCATAAAGGAGCAAGCACCGCAGCTGGGGCAGGCGTTGTGCTTGTAGTAGTCCAGCTGCTCGTTGGGGATGACGCCCGTCTTTTCCCATGCGTCGAACTTGCCAATCTGTTCCAGCGTCAGCAGGTCGTTGATGGCGCAGGCGGGGTCGTTGACCACGTACTTCTTGGGCAGGGTGTGGGCTTCCATCACGCCGCCGGTGACCACGATGGCGCTCATATCCTTCAGGCGGCCAATGCTCATCAGCATGGCGGGCATGGACTTGTCGCAGCTGGCGATGAACACGCCGCCGTCGTACACGGTGGCGTTGGCCTGAGCTTCCACCAGATTCACGATGGCGTCACGGTGGGGCAGCGAGTAGTTGATGCCGTCGTGGCCCTGTGCGATACCGTCGCACATATCGGTTGCAAAATAGCGTGCAGCCTTGCCGCCGTGGGTGTTGACTGCCTGTACAGCCTCCTTCACGAACTGATCCAGATGGGCGCTGCCGGGGTGGCTGTCGCCAAAGGTGCTCTCCACCATGATCTGGGGCTTTGCAAGGTCGTCCACCTTCCAGCCCATGCCGATCTTCAGCGGATCGTTTTCCGGTGCCAGTTTACGCACTGCCTGAGAACGCAGTTCCATGATCATACCTCCAAAATACTCTTTTTTCTGCTTTGCAAATCGTCCTTTTGACTGTCGGACATCTTACATATTCATTTTAATCGACTCCCGCCTCGTTTGCAAGTTGTCGCAGTCAGAACCCACTTTATAACAATAACCAGCCCATTTTTTCGTGCACATTGCCCTTAAATCTTGGATACATCATATAATCTAACCAGTTTTTCGACTTTTCTGTGTCATTCGTCTTGAAAAGTCATCAGACAACTTCAAACGTAAAAAGTCCCCGCACAGACCTTGCACTGTGCGGGGACGTAAAATGCGGCGCGTCAGGTTTCCCATTCGCCGTCGTAAAGCTTTCGGATGCAGTTGCGGTTGAAGTTCAGGTGCATCACCATGGCAGACCGGGCACCAATGGAGTCATGCCGGGCAATGGCTTCGGTGATCATGCGGTGGGTCAGGATGGTCTCCTCCGTCAGCTTTTTGTGGGTGACGTTCACGAACATCATGACCGCCGTATCGATAATGGGGATGAGCTGCTCCACCACCATGTTCTTGCTGCTCTCGGCGATGCAGGTATGGAATGCGATGTCGTCCTCAATGTACAGATCACCGCTGTGGATCTTGCTCTCCACCCGGTCGCACAGGCGCTGGATGCGCTCGATGTCCTCGTCGGAAGCGTTCAGCGCTGCCATCTCGGCCATGCCCGGTTCCAGCAGCAGACGCACATTGACAAGATCCAGCGCCAGTGCGTTCTTGTCCTGCACGCTGCGCAGGTTCAGCGGGTCCGAAAGGCCCTTGGCGGTCGTGACCACATAGGTGCCGGAGCCCCGCCGCACCTCCACGATGCCCTTGCTGGAAAGCAGCTTCACGGCTTCGCGCACCGTGCTGCGGCCCACACCGAATTTTTCGCCCAGCTCAAATTCATTGGGCAACTTGGCTCCCGGTTCCAGCGGGGTATCCAGAATATAGTGGTAAATTTCGTCCTCCACCTGTTCGGCAAGGAGTTTGTTTTTCAGATGGGAAAATTCGCTCATGGTTGTTCCCTCCCCTGTTTTTTTAATTTATTATAAGGCAGGGCAGCAGACAAAAGCAAGGGCTGTCCTCATTCACAGACAGCCCTTGCTTTTGGGTATTTTATTCGTTTGCGGCCTTTTCCAGCTCCGCTTCCTCTGCGGCGGCTTCGGCCTCCTCCTGCTTCTGGTACTCCAGGAAAGCCGACCACATGGGTTCGATGTCCTTGCCCTTCACCCGGCGGTCGAAGTAGTTGCGGGTGATGTCCACCACAGTGCCGGACAGCACCAGCACGCCGATCAGGTTCGGGATCATCATCAGACCGTTGAAAGTATCGGAAAGATCCCACGCAAGGCCCAGCTTCATGGTGGCACCCACCACGGTCATGCACACAAAGACCACCTTGTAGATGCGGCTGCCGGTGGTGCCGAAGAGATACTCCACGGCCTTGGTGCCGTAGTGGCTCCAGCCCAGCGTAGTGGAGTAGGCAAACAACAGAATGGAAACAGCAATGAACTTGGGGCCAAAGCTGCCAAATGCGGCGGTGAAGGCCTGACCCACCAATGCGTTGTCCTGCACACCGGCCAGTACAGCGCCGCTCTGCAGGTCCACCACGCCGGTGGTCAGGATGACCAGAGCAGTGAGCGTGCAGACCACGATGGTATCGGCAAACACCTCAAACACGCCCCACATGCCCTGATGCACCGGCTCCTTGACGTTGGAAGCGGAGTTGACCATGACGGCAGAGCCGAGACCGGCTTCGTTGGAGAAGGCACCGCGCTTGAAGCCCCAGGTGATGGTTTGGCTGATGCCGTAGCCCAGCGCACCGCCGCCTGCCGCGTTCAGGTTGAACGCACCCTTGAAAATAGCCGCAAATGCCGCTGGGATGTTGCCCGCGTGCAGCACTACGATGATGAGCGCGCCTGCAATGTAGAACAGGGCCATGAGCGGCACTAGCTTTTCGGTAACAGCGGCAACGCGCTTCAAACCGCCAATGACGATAAGGGCCGTGATCACCATCAGGCACAGGCCGGTGACGAGGGTCGGTACGCCAAAAGCAGCGTTCATGTTGCCCGCGATGGAATTGATCTGGCTCATGTTGCCAATGCCGAAGGAAGCCAGAATGCAGAAGCAGGCAAACAACACTGCCAGCACCTTGCCCAGCTGTTTGCAGCCCTTCTTTGCGCCAAGACCATCGGTGAGGTAGTACATGGCACCGCCCGACCACTCGCCTTTTTCGTTTTTGCGGCGGTAGTACACGCCCAGCACATTCTCCGAAAAGCTGGTCATCATGCCAAGCAATGCCATGACCCACATCCAGAAGATGGCTCCCGGCCCACCGGAAACGATGGCCGTTGCCACACCCACGATGTTGCCGGTGCCGATGGTGCCCGCCAGCGCCGTGCACATGCTCTGGAACTGGCTGATGGCCATATCCTCCTTGCTGGTGTGCGCGGTGATGTCCTTGTTGGTGAAGATCGCGCCGATGGTGTGCCGGAGCCAGTAGCCCATTTTGCGGAACTGGAAAAAGCCCGTGCGGGCGCTCATCCAGAAGCCGGTGCAGAACAGCAGTGCCAGACCAAACGGCCCCCACACCACGCCATTGATGGCATTGTTCACCTGCGTGATCATCTCGACCATTCTCTCTTTCCCCCTATACACAAAACAAAAGCGGACAGAACCCACCAAAGGCTCTGCCCGCAAAATTCGGAGCGCTCTCATTTTCCGCAGCCGGGGTGCGCCGCATTTCCGGCTGCGCCCCATTGCGCAAAGACGATGGCTCTGTCCTTTTGCCTGAGAGATACAGCCGCTTTCCCTGCGGCCTTACACCTTCGGCACCCACTTTACAAGCGGGCTTCTCCAGAGTGCACGGTCTTTCCCCGCCGTGCACGTCTTTTTTCAGTTCTTCTGGCGCACAGTTGTACGCGATAGAAAGACTATACCATATTCTGTCCTTGTGCGCAAGACATTTTGTATATCATACGCTGCTTTTTCATCTGTTATGCCGACAGATGAATTTTGTTTTGGTATTACTTTTATCCTCCCTCATCATAGCGCTGCCATAAATTTATTTTACTTTTCTTTTGGCTCTGCGCCTTCAAACCCCCGGCTTTGCCATCCGGGCTGGCATCGCCGTTTTCTTTCGCGGTCTCGTAAGAATCTGTGCCGTAATAGGCGCTGGCGGGGCCGATCTCCAGCCAGAAGTTCTCCCGTTCTTTCTCTGTGGTCGATGCTGTCTCTTTTTTTGTTTTTCATCTGCAAACGCCTCCTTTTCTGCATAAAGTCTTGCCTGCAGGCCAAAGCTTTATGCAAAGGAAAGGCGGTGTATCCCATGCGCAGTGGAGGTTGGAAGCCCTTTTGGGCAGCACTGTTTGCTTCGCTGCTGGTGCTGGTGCCGCTGGTGGGCGGCACAGTGCTGCTGTCCCGTCAGCAGCTGCGCACCCAGCTGCGGCAGGCTGCCCGCAGCGAGAGCGGTGTGCCCATCCAGCTGCCCAAGACCACCGACCAGCTCACTGTGCTGCTGTGCGTCTCCGGCGAACAGCCCGGCTTTGTGCTGGCCTACCTGAACGCCAGCCAGAACTGCGTGCATCTGCTCAGCGTGCCTGCCGTGCTCACCGTGCCTTTTGCAGAAGAAGAAACATCCCTTGCCCGCTGCTATTCCGCCGCTGGCCCAGCCCGCTGCCGCGAAGCGCTGGCACAGGTGCTGGCCCTGCCGGAGGGCACAAGGTATCTGGCCTTTTCTCCCGATGTGCTGGAGCGCATTGCCAGCCGGTACGGGCCGGTGCGGGTAGGCTTTACCGGCGCACTGACCGAGGAAGAGCTTGCCCGCTATGGCCGCAGCCGGGCCGTGCAGGGCATTTCCGCCGGGGACGCGCACGAATTCCTGTGCCAGCTGCAGGCCGACGAAGCCTTTTCACCAGTACGCACCGCAGCGGCCCGCGCTGCCGTGTGGGATGCTTTTCTCCGGCAGGATCTGGACCTGCTGCCCGCCACCCTGCCGGATGCCTGCGTGCCAGCAGTTCGGCCCTGCTCACCGACCTGACCGCGCTGGACTATGACGCTTTGGAACGCACACTGGAATTTCTTGCTAACAACAACGCCGCTGTGGCGGCGCAGGCCCTGCCTGGCCAGTGGAATGCCGCCAGCGGCACTTACACAGTCACGGATGCTTCCCGCGCTGCCATGCAGACCTTTTTCAATGTTTCGCCCACCGAGGCGCAGGCCTCGTCCTTCAGCGAGCCATAACCCAGCACCAGCGTGCCCGCCGCTGAGGGTGCTTCTCCGGTCAGGTCGTAATCGCTCAGCAGGCTCAGCTGCACGCCTTCGGCTTCCGCCGCGCAGCGCAGCGCAGCATCCGGCGGCGGGTCTTTGAGCTTTGCCAGCAGGTTCAGTCCGGTGTGCAGACCCGCAAGGGTCAGCTCGCCGGGAGCAAAGGCAGTGTTCAACGCTGCCGCCAGCGCGTCCCGCCGGGCCTTGTAGGCCACCCGCTCCCGGGCCAGATGCCGGGTGAAGTAGCCCTCGGTGATAAAGCGGGCCAGCGTCTGCTGCTCGAACCGGCTCACCGTGCCGGAGTAAAGGCGGTATTTTTTCCGCCATGCAGGCAGAAGATGCTCCGGCAGCACCATATAGGCGATACGGATGCTGGGAGCCAGACTGCGGGAGCAGGTGGAGAGGTACACCACCGGGCCGTCTGCACCCGCCATGCCCTGCAGGCTGGGCAGAGGCCGGGTATCAAAACGGAACTCCGAATCGTAATCATCTTCTATAATATACCGCCCGCCCGGCCTGCGGGCTGCCCAGTGCAGAAGCTCGGCCCTGCGGCCCGCAGGCATGGTAACGCCTGTGGGGAACTGGTGGCTGGGCGTGACGTAGCACACCGCTGCATCCGACCGGTTCAGTGCTTCCACCGAAAGGCCGTCCTCGTCCACCGGTAGGCAGCAGCAGTGCACACCGTTGTTCTGCAGCACCTGCAAAGCACGGGGGTAGCCCGGCGTTTCCACCGCTGCAGGGCCGGGCAGCAGCGGTGCCAGCAGGCCCAGCAGATATTCCAATCCCGCGCCCACCACGATCTGATGCGGCCCGCACTGCACACCGCGGTATTCAGAGAGATATTCCGCCAGCGCCTGCCGCAGGGCCGGGTCGCCCTGCGCATCGCCGTGGGTGAGCAGCTGGGGCGAGGAATAGAGCAGCTCCTTTTGCAGCCGCGCCCATGTGCGGAACGGGAACAGCTCCGGGTCTACCCCGCGGGTGGAAAGGTCGTACCGCACCGGCAGCACAGGCGGTTCCGGTTTTGGCGGTGCGGGCTGTTCCGGCCCGCCGGCAGGCCGGGACGGCAGGGCCAGATATTCCTGTACATAAAAGCCGCTGCGCTCCCGCGGTTCCAGATACCCTTCCGCCGCCAGCATCTGATAGGCGGCATCCACCGTATTCACCGAGACGGACAGCTCTGCCGCCAGCCGCCGCTTGCCGGGCATCCGGGTGCCCGCCGCAAGGGTGCCGCTTCGCATCTCTCCGGCAAGGCTGCGGTACAGCTGTTCGTACAGCGGCACGCCAGAAGAAGCATCCAGCGCCGTGGTCAGATGGACCATAAATTATCCCTCCTGTCTGGGTATTGCATCAAACTGACCCCATTAAAAAACTTTATTCTGGGTATTTTCATGGTGTCAGTTCTGCGTATAATAGGAGCATACCCGCTGGACACCCAAATGTCAAGTAGGATTGTAGGTAAGTGGTTGCGAAGCAATCAAAGCCCCAGTGGGGCTTTGATTGCCGCGGGAACGGAAATTTGGAGGGAGAGTAAATCATGTCTACTACTGCAATGTGGCTGCTTCTGGCAGTCGTTGTCATCGTCATTCTGTTTGCAAGTGTGCTGTACAAGCGCACCTTCACCACCAAGGAGCTGGCCATGACCGGTGTCATGGCCGCTTTAAGCCTTGTGGCCTATCTGTTCTTCCGTGTGCCGTTCTACGGCGGCTCTTCGTTCCATCTGGGCAACACCTTCACCGCCCTGACCGCCCTGCTGCTGGACGGTGTGTCCGGCGGTCTGGCCGGTGCCATTGGTCTGGCGCTGGCCGATATTCTGGCCGGTGACCCGGGCTACGCCGTCACCACCTTTGTGCTCAAGTTCATCATCGGCGTCACCTGCGGTGCCGTGGCGCACAAGGCATTCAAGCTGCGCGACCTCGACAAGCACAGCTCCGGCTATCTCGTCAAGGTGATCGTTTCTGCCGGTTCCGGCCTGCTGCTGAACGTGCTGACCGACCCGTTCCTTGGCTACTTCCGCAATGTGTACATCTTTGGTCAGGAATACACCGTGGCACAGGCGCTGACCAAAATTGCAGGCGGCGTCACCTTTGTAAACAGCGTGGCCTCCACCGTGTGTGCGGTCATCCTGTACCTCGCCCTGCGTCCGGCCCTGGAGCGTGCCGGTCTGCTGCCCAAGGGCGAAAAACACTAAGCGATCTCTCTATCCTGATACAGCACTGCTGCCCTCACCTGCCGGACTTCTCCTATCCTCCGGCGGTGGGGGCAGTGGTGTTTTTCGTGGACGACCTATCACACGGAACTCCTCCAGTCTCGCATTCGCTCGACAGCCCCCTCGGGGACGGAGCTTTTGACAGAAACTGAAGCAAAAAAGCGCTCGTCACACAATTCTGCATGACGAGCGTTTTTTGCTTTTTATCGCAATTTTCAAAAATAGTGCCTATTAAAACGGCATATTTGCGATATGCAGTTTGCGGATGTTGCTTGTGCATTAAAAACGCAAACTGCTATCATTACAGCTTTTCAAATACAAGGAACCGGAACGAGATATCGGTTTCCAGCTGGGACAGCGCAGCAAGGCGCTCCGCCCCGCCGCGCGGCGTTTTCCAGTAATAGGGTGTCATGGCGAACAGCGCTTCCAGCTGTTCGTGGGGCACTGTGACGCGGCCGGTCACTTCCCCGTTCCCCAATGGCGGCAAAACCGTCATAGGCGATCTGCTGCACCGGGTTTTTTATAGGGCTTTTCGTAGAGCACGGCCTTCATCTGGTACAGATGTTCGGCACCGGGCACCACATAGATCATCCGTCCGCCCGGGCGCAGCACCCGCAGGAATTCCTCCTGTGCAAAGGGCGAAAAGCAGTTCAGCAGCAGGTCGGCCCAGCCGGTGCGCACCGGCTGGCTGAAGCTGGATCGCCACCGCATACTGTGCCGTGGGCAGGGCCTTGGCCGCAAGACGCACCGCAGGCTTTGCGATATCAAACCCGCCAGCTGCACCCGGCGGCCTTTTTCGGCAAGCGCCTGCGCGATGCAGCGGTCGTACCAGCCCTCGCCGCAGCCTGCATCCAGCAGATGCAGCGCCGCCTCCGGGCTGGCAGGCTGGCCGTACTCTGCGCACAGCTCACCCACCGCTTTGCCAAAGATGCCGTAGTATCCGGCATTCAGGAACGCGCGGCGGGCGGCCACCATCTCCTTGCTGTCGCCGGGGGCCTTGGTGCGCATGCTCTGCACCGGCAGCAGATGCCAGTAGCCCTCCTTGGCGCGGTCAAAGCAGTGGCCTTTTGTGCATTTCAGGGTGCTGTCGCCGGTCAGTTTCTCCCCGCACAGCGGGCACTGCCATGGGGCAAACGGTTCATTTTTGCTCATACTTCGTCGCTGTGGTCCTCAATGGGTGCAGTTACACCGCCGTGGGCGTCATATACTCCTCAAAGTTCGTGAACTTCTGCTGCGGCGGACGACGGCTGATAAGCATAAGGCCCGGGTCTTCGTCCCTTGCAGCAGCGGCACGGCCGCGGCGGCTGCTCTCCGCTCTGGGGGCACGGGCCGGTGCAGGCTGTGCATTGCGGGACGCATTCTGACGGCCGCGCTGGCCGTTGTTTGCACCGCGGCCCTGCTCTGCGCTCTGGCTCTGGGCGGCAGGCTGGCTGTTCTGGCAGGCCGGACGGTCGCTGCGGTCATTGCGACGGCTCTTCTGGCCTTGCATGCTGCTGTTCTGCTGAGCAGGCTGTGCAGCCGTACGGATGGCCGGGGCGGCGGGTGCAGCCGGAGTCTTTTTTGGCCGGGCGCAGCGGAGTGGCCTCCGGGGCGCTCACAAAATGCGGGTCAAACTTGGGCTGCGCATTGCTGCCGCGGGCAGGAGCGTTCTGCTCCCGGCGCGGGCGGCTGTTATTATTGGAACGGCGGTCATTGCTGCGTCCGCCGGTAGTACGCTTGGTATCATCCATGAATGGTTCCTCTTTTTCGGTTTTTGCGGGCTTTGCCTGCACCTTGGGTGCGGGTGCAGCCTTTTTTTCAGGTTTTGCGTTTTTTGCTTCGGCCTTTGCGGGCTTCGGCTGCTTTGCGGCAGGCTTTTCTGCCGGTTCAGCGGCGGCTGCCTTGGGCTTTTTGCCGCGCACGGGCGGCTCCGGGCGCACCGGCGCGGGCACGCCGTCCCACGGGTGGCCGCTCACCACGGGAATTTGCGGCGGTTCAGCTTTTCGATGCCTGCCAGATACTCCTGCTCCTCAGGTGCACAGAAGCTGACCGCCGTACCGTCGGCACCGGCGCGGGCCGTGCGGCCGATGCGGTGCACGTAAGTCTCCGGTACCTCGGGCAGGTCGTAGTTGAACACATGGGACAGCTCGCTGATATCGATGCCGCGGGCGGCGATATCGGTGGCTACCAGCACCTTGGTCTTACCGGCCTTGAAGTTTTCCAGCGCGGTCACGCGGGCGGTCTGGCTCTTGTTGCCATGGATGGCCGCCGCCGGGATGCCCTGCTTGGTGAGGTCTTTTGCAATTTTATCCGCGCCGTGCTTGGTGCGGCTGAACACCAGCGCGTTCACCACCGGGGGCTGCAGGTTCTTGATGAGCCACGGCAGCAGGAATTTCTTGTTGCCCTTTTCCACATGGTACAGGCTCTGCTGGATGCGGTCCACGGTGCTGGACACCGGGTCCACCTTGACAAAGGCGGGCTTGCGCAGGATGCCGGCTGCCAGCTGTTCGATCTCGGTGGGCATGGTGGCACTGAACATCAGGTTCTGACGCTCCCCGGGCAGCTTTGCGATCACCTTCTTCACATCGTGCACAAAGCCCATATCCAGCATCCGGTCGGCTTCGTCCAGCACAAAGATCTCAAGGTTCGAGAGATCGATAAATCCCTGACCGATCAGGTCGTTGAGCCGTCCCGGGCAGGCGATCAGGATGTCCACGCCCTTTTTCAGCGCTTCCACCTGCGGTGCCTGGCCCACGCCGCCAAAAATGACGGTGCTGCGCAGCTTGAGATACTTGCCGTAGGCATCAAAGCTTTCGCCGATCTGCAAAGCAAGCTCACGGGTAGGGGTCAGGATCAGGGCGCGGATGGCACCCTTTCTGCGGGGCGCATTGGCCGTGAGCCGGTCCAGCATGGGCAGCGCAAAAGCAGCCGTCTTGCCGGTACCGGTCTGGGCACAGCCATCAGATCCCGGCCGGACAGCACCGGCGGGATCGCCGCCGCCTGAATGGGCGACGGGGTCTCATAGCCTGCCTCCTGCACAGCGCGCAGAAGCGGGGCGGACAGATTCAATTCTTTAAATGTCATGGTTCTCCAATAATTATTCCGTAATTTTCCGGCACTCCACATAGTACCGCTTTTCTTCTGCGTGGCCCATGCTGAAGGTCTTGCGCGGCAGCACGCCGCCCATCACAACGCCTTTGAACAGGTCACTCTTGGCAAACGGCGGCATCAGGAATGCCACAGCACCTTTTTTGCACAGGGCGCGCACAGCAGGCTCGTCGTGCACATAGTCCACGCGGGCTTCCTTGTGGTGCTCAAGATAGTATTCGATAAATTCGTCAATGGTGCCCACGGTCAGCGGTGCGGTCGGGTCCTCAAAGCTGAGCACGTTGGACATGTGCGGCCCGGCCAGCGTGAAGGGCTGCTGCTTGCTGCCGCCAAAGCTGCAGCCGGCCATATTGGAATCGCTCCACGTGATCAGGCTCAGCAGCACCGCTGCGCAGTCCACATTGAACAGCACGCGGTGGATCGGCTCGATCTCGATCGCAGGCGAGTGCACATTGCACACCTCGGCCAGACACCAGCGGGCCGGATGGTTTGCTGCCTGCTCCGGTGTGAGTGTCTTTTTCAGCTCCTCCCAGCAGGCCTTTGCAGTGGCCAGCGAGTGGTTGCCGTCGCCCACGGCCAGCGTCAGCGGGTCGCGGCGGGTGGCATCCGGATACTTTTTGTCGAATTCTTCCTGACTGCCCAGCACAGCCAGCGCATCTTCGATCTGCGCAATGAGGGCAGGGTCTTCCACAGCCCAGCCCGCAATGTGGCCGCCGTTCAGCATCAATTCGCCCTCGTATACCTTGGGCAGTTCGGCTTTATGCGCCGCCACCGGCTCGATGAGGGTGCAGCCTGGGTCGTCCGCCAGCATCATGATGTGGGGCGTTTCCAGCGCGGCACCGGTGCGCACCTTCATGCGGGGCGGGATGCGGCTTTCCACCGTGCTCTCGCTGGGGCGCACCGTGCATTTCTCGCCCCGGCGGTAGCTGTAGGCTTCCAGATCCACCATGCCCACAAGGCCCTGCCGCACCTTGCCGCTCTGCTCGGTGCGCTCCACGTAAACAAAGCCGTCCACCGCGCGAGTCAGCACGTTCCGGGCATAGTCATCCATGGTGGCATGGATCTTCTCAATGCGTGCATCGGCATCGCCGTCTTCCAGATAGACCTCCGGCAGGATCATGTTCAGGGTGCTGGGGCTGCCTGCCGCGGCAGCCTCGGCTTTCTGCCAGTAATCCCGGTCACTGGTGAACTGATCGCAGGCAATGCAGCCCCACTTTTCCAGTGGGATCTGCTCCGAAGGCAGAAGGATGTGGGCCGGTGCAAAGCAGGATTTGGTATTCATAGCAGATTCCTCCCTCTTATAAAACCAGAGACGTTACTGGAAAATGTCGGCGCTGTGCAGCACCAGATGCTGCACGCCCTGTCCGGCGGCAGACTGCTCCAGTGCGGTGCGGCTGTCGGCGTCCATCGCCTTGTCTGCCGTCACCAGCAGGTTGTCCATGCCCAGCGTCACAGCGGGCACATCCAGCGACACGCTGTTGGTATTGCACTGATCCAGCGTGTAGCTGAACCACAGGGTCATGCTGCCCGCAAAGCGGCTCTGCAGGGCGGCGATATCCGCCTTGAGCTGATCCGCGCGGGAAACGCCGCTGGTCTCGCCGTAGTCCTGTTTGCGGCTGAGCTTCGGGAACTGGACATTGGTCAGGACTACCTGTTCAAAGCCCATGCCCTGCACCTCGGCTACCAGATCGCCTACATATTCCACTGCCGCAGCGGAGTAGGGATTCAGCCATGCATTGCCGTCCTTCTGGCGTCCAGCCACAGGCCGTCGCCGTAGTGGATGGCCATGCTGCGGTCGGTGCGGGAGGAGATGGGGTCCTTGAAGGCTGCAAGCTGGGCCACAGGGATCACGCCCTCTTCCCGGAAGATGGCCGCGATGCGGGCCGGGTCCACGGTGGTGTCGGCAATGCTCTGGGCGGCAGCCGGCACCTGCGAAGCGTAGCAGATGCTGCCATCCGGTGTTTTCAGGGTCACAAGGCCGTAATCCGCTCCCTGCGCCTTGAGCTGCTGCGCCGCTGCACGGATGGCCGCATCATCGGCAAGGGTGCTCACATCCACTGCGGCCCAGCTGCCGCCGGTAATGGCCTTGCGTCCAGCTCCTTGGGCTGTTCCGGCTCCGGCTGGGACGAAGCCGCTTCCTGTACCGCCGAGGATGCAGCTGCTTCGGACGAGGCGGCTGCGCGGGATGCCGATTCAGCTTCCAGATCACGGTTCTTCACCACAGTATACCAGGTGTGGGTAGCCCAGTCCAGCACGTGGGGTGCTGCCAGCCAGGCTGCGCCCAACACCGCCAGCACCAGCACCACGATGCCGATGCATTTTTTGATGCGTGTACCGCGGCTGTAGAAGCTGCGGCGGTAGCGCTTGACCTTCTGACGTTTATACTTTGCCATTGTCGATTCTCCTCCCTGCCAATGTTACAGGATCACAGAATGTCCGGTGAAACCATAGATCGCCAGTGCCAGCACGCCGATATACACCAGCGTGATGGGCAGGCCGCGGAATGCTTCCGGGATGGCCTTGCTGCGCAGGCGGTGGCGGGCTTCCGTTACCAACAGCACCGCCAGCACATAGCCAAGGCCGCTGCCAAGGCCAAAGCCAAGGCTCTGCCCCAGCGTAAAGCTCTGGGTGCGCTCCACCAGTACAGTGCCCAGCACACAGCTGTTCAGGCCCGCCAGCGGCACGATGCGCAGCAATGCGCTGCGGTGCGGCAGGCCCTTCGCCAGCCACAGCACGGCGTGCTCCAGAACGCACACCACGGCAATGCTGGCAATATACACCAGCGGGCGCAGCTGGGCACGGTTTGCCAGCGGCGCGATCCGGCTGCCGGCATACCACGCAAAGGGCGTTACCAGCACCTGCGTGATGCACAGCTGCATACCGAACAGCCAGCTGCTGGTGCGGTCATCGCCCACCAGCTGCACCAGACGCGAAACGCCCAGTGCACGGGTAAAGACGGCGTTCTGCGCGAACACCGCCAGCAGTGCATAGCTGAAGAACACTGCGCTTGTTGTTACAACATCTCTCATTGTTCGCGGTCCGCCTCCTTCTGGGAATGCACATCCACAAGGTTGCGTGCCTCTTTGGTGAGATATGCCTTGCGCTTTTGGGCCAGTGCACGCCATACGGCGCACAGCACGCCCAGCACGATAAAGCCGCCTGCCGGCATGCTTGCCATGGGCAGCACCGGGCGGCTGACAACCACACCGAACATGGTGCCTGCGGCCAGCCATTCACGGACGCAGCCCAGCAGCACCAGCAGCAAAGCATAGCCCACCGTGATGCGCAGGCCCTTGGAGACAGCCTTGCGCACCGTCTCCTGCACGCGGCCAAAGCGGTAGGTCAGCAGCGGCTCCATGGTGAGCAGGGGCAGGTAGATGCCAAGGCTCAGCAGGCTGGTGCTGAACAGCATATTCAGGATGGGATACACCGCCAGATACACCACCGCCGTGCTGAAGCCGTACACCAGTGCACGGGGCAGCAGCTTTTTCTGCAGCGTTTCCGGAGCGGGGTCCTCGTCGTGCAGGGGCACAAGGCGGCTCAGCAGACAGGCCAGCACGCGGGAGGGCACCAGCAGCAGCGCCACCGCCACCGCCAGCATCACCGCATTCTGGCCGCTGGTGGCAAGCACCACCAGCGGGGCAAGGCCCATGCCCTGCATGACCACCGGGTTATTCAGGAACACACGGTCGTGGTGGGCAAACTTGTTGGGATCTTTTACGATCAGTTCAGCCGTTGCGCGTCTCATTGTGCTGCCCCCTTTCCGGCATCTGCCTGCAGATGGGTCAGGTAATACAGCTTTGCCTCGGTGCGGTCGATCCATGCCGACACACTGTTGACCGCCAGCAGTGCAAAGCACACACCGGTCTCGTACACGCCATAGTAGCGGAAGCCCATGCTCACAACGCCCACCAGCACGCCGTACAGCACACGGCCCATGCGGTGGTGCACGCAGGTGTAAGGCTCGTTGATCAGGAACACCGCGCTGAACAGGATCGCGCCAGTCAGCAGCTCATCCCGCACACACTGCAGGCGGGGCAGGATATTTGACAGCACGGCACTGTCGGCAAGGCCCGCCTGCCGCGGGAAGAAGAATGCAATGACCGCACAGGTCACAAGAAAGCTGATCGATGCAGACATGTGGGCATCCTTCTGGGTCCACAAAAACAGGCCGCAGGCAAGGATCACCAGCGCAGCGCCGGTGCCCATGGGAGCAGCATACTCGCCCAGACCCAGCGCCAGCGAGCCGATGTTCAGCATGCCGCCGCTGCGCAGGGTGTCCTCAATGGCGCTGGAGACCGGCACCATGGAGGCGTCCCACAGGGGGATGCTGGTGTAGGGCTGCGGATAGCGGAACACCTGTTCCGGCCATGACACTGCCGCCACCACATAGCCCACAGCAGCCGGGTTGAAGGGGTAGCTGCCGTAGCCGCCAAAGATCTCCTTGCCGATCAGCACACCTGCAATCACTGCGGCGATCAGAACATAGATATCCACCGTCACCGGCATCAGCAGGGCAATGACGAGCGCAAAGCTCTCGTTGGAAAAGTCACCGCCCTGATACACGCGGCGGCGCAGCAGCGAAACGAGTCGGTCGCACAGGTTACCGGTAAGCACCGCAATGCCGCACAGCAGCAGCGGGCGCACACCGTACAGAAAACAGGCCATGCACAGCACCGGCACCGCCATAAAGCAGATATGCTTATAGTAGCGGCCGGTCTTCTGGAGCTGTGCCTCCTGCTCCCGGATCAAAGATTCATCCATAAATGGTTATCCTTTCAAAGGCTGGCGAGGTGCTGCACGGCTGCAGCAGGGTCTGCTGCGCCGAACACTGCACTGCCCGCCACCAGAATATCAGCGCCCGCTTCCACGCACTGGGGCGCGGTGGCATTGTCCACGCCGCCGTCCACTTCCAGCAGATAGTGTGCGCCGCGCGCTTCGCGCTCTGCCTTGAGCCAGCGCAGCTTGTCCAGCGCCGAGGGCATGAACTTCTGCCCGCCGAAGCCGGGCTCCACGCTCATCACCAGCACAAGATCCAGCTGGTCAAGATACGGTGCCAGCGCCTGCGGCTCGGTGCCGGGCTTGATGGTCAGCCCCACCTTGCAGCCCAGCGCCCGGACGGCATCGATGGTGGCCTGGATATCGTCCTCGCACTCAAGGTGGAAGTTGTACAGGGTGGCACCGGCTTTGATGAAGGCTTCCGCATACTGCAGCGGATGGCTGATCATCAGGTGCACATCATAAAAGGCATCCGGCAGATTTTTGTGCAGGCTCTTGAGCACCGGCACGCCAAAGCTGATGTTGGGCACAAAGTGGCCGTCCATCACGTCGTAATGCAGCATCTGTGCACCGGCATCCAGCACCATGCGGCAGTCTGCACCCAGTTTGCCAAAATCAGCGGAAAGGATCGAAGGACTTACGATTGCCATATTCTATCTTTACGCTCCGTTATTTTATAAATTCTTATTCCCATTTGTCCCATTGTGCTGGCGGTTTCAAACCGCAAAAACAGCATGGGCATGGTTATCTTTTAGTTTACATGAAAACGAGCAAAAATCAAACCCGCCAACGGCTTTTTCACGGAAATGACGTATTTGGAAAGATCTGTCCATTTGCGAAGTA
>ENA-OQAJ01000070-OQAJ01000070.1-human-gut-metagenome-genome-assembly--contig:-NODE-70-length-28081-cov-3.700222_pt1 | contig 28081 bp, 40 predicted proteins | sample MGYA00242736_ERZ504529 | MGnify/ENA primary metagenome ERZ504529 (study PRJEB26092, sample SAMD00036275) | human gut metagenome | host: Homo sapiens | study: EMG produced TPA metagenomics assembly of...
ATCGAATAATACTAGTTCCTTGACCGAATTACGAGTAGCTAACTTTTTTAAATGAATTTACAATTTCGAAATTTAATGAAAATGCTGCATTAGTCTGTATCCTTATATAAAGTATTTTATTGACATAGCAGACAATTTCCTTACCAACATACAATAACAGTAATAAAAATATGAATTTTAACATTGCTGAATATGTTGTTTCCACATTAAACATATTAATAAATTGTCCCATAGCAGCCGGTATAAATGTATTTAACCCGCACAGTATAATACCCAACAAAAAATATATCCCATATTCTATTTATATTGAAAACATATTTACTGCAAAATTTTATCATTCCAATTCTCCCTGCTATTTCATTGAGCCATTTCTTTCATCAGCTCCAACATCTCTTCTGCATTCCATTTTACTGAAGAACAAATCTTATTTTTATAAGCAGCACACCCACCATAACATACTGGAAAAAATGAACAATCTTTACATTCTTGATCCTTTACGACATCATAGGAAAGCCATTCTACAAATTTATTTGTAAGTTTGATTCCTTTTTCCAAATTACCGATACTTCGTTCACTATATCCAATATCATTCCAACATTTATACAACGCTCCATCTGGACCTATCACAAATGAATTTAAGCTAATTGCTCCACATACACCATAATTGCTCGGCTTAACACCTTGGTACATAAAGCCTCTCTTAATCCCTTCTTTATAAAACGCAATCTCTTCTTTTGCGTACTGTGGTCGTTCCATACATATATGATTATTACATACTCCATTAATATCATCTACTGGTGCTAAATAATAACCAACTCTACCTTTTTAAACCATATCTTTCTAGCCAATCAAATATTTTCTGTTGCTTCGTTTTATATTTGTCTTGTCAACATTAATTCTTATCGAAATATTCAAAATATCCGCACATTCTCTTATATTGTCCAATATATGTTCGAAGGTAGCTGATGATTATGGAGAATCCTTCTACTATCATGGGCTTGTTTTGAACCATCTAAAGTAACTTGAATATAGTGGATGTCCATGTCTTTTAATTTTTCAGCTACTCTTCTAGTCAATTTATAACCATTTGTGACCATATCCGCATTATATTTGCAACCAAGTGGCAAAACAGACTTTATCTTTTTGGTTAATTTTTCAATAGTTTCAATTGCCAATAATGGCTCCCCTCCATACCAAGATACCGTTAATTCATGTATATGCTGATATTTTTCTTTGAGCTGCGATGTTTAATTGATCCTGAACAGTCTCAGACATAGTAATATATTCTCTCCCTTTTTCATAGCAATAGGGACAACAAAAATTACATGCCATAGTTGGGGCAATAGTTAATGTAAGATTTGAATCCGCAAACCTTTCTATTTTTATTTCTTATAAGCAATTCTGCAAATTCATCTTTATCATCTTCAACTAGCATACCACCCTCTAATAATGCTGACTCTAAATCAGGCTTTGAACATTTTTTCCCTTCTTTCATTTCATAATATGATTTTTCATAATCAGTATCTAATTCCAGTATTGCAGATGTGACCGTATTGTAAATCAAACAACTTTTATCTTCTTTTTTCTCTATATTGTATCTTGATAATTTCATTATTATATCCTCTTTTCTTAATCTCTTGTTTTCACAGTGTTCTTTGCAATAATGAAAATGTGCCCAGCATATTGCTGAGCACATTTTCCTTTACTGACTACAAATATCTTTAGTAACGAATTACACATGTAGCCTTTTTAGATCCACAACCTTTATCATTGTAAACCCAGCAGATTCTTGTACTTTTGTCCTCTGATGCTTTGTTAATCCACTTCATTGCAATATCCTCCTGTAAAATATTTATTTATTTCAAAGTAGTAAGAGCTACTTGAAACACAAATTAAAGTTCTTGACGTTTCAATGCAAAATGCATTAAAAACTATCCCCACCAGGCACGCACCCATACCATACATAATAGTTCCAACAACAATCCCATTTGTCATCCGATATCCACAAATATTATACATATAAGTGGTCGGGTTCATAACACAAAATGCTTTAAGAAGCACTGATTGATTTTGAAAATTCTCATATACCATAGGATAAGTAATCGCACCTGCAAAGAAATATACACATGATAAAGCTGCCACAATTCCTGTATTCTTTACTAAAACCGTAATCAAAACCGCCACAGCTTCCATTCCAATCATAGCTATCATATTTAAGGTAACCATTCCGATAAAAATCAAAAAATTCCTCACCTTTATAATGAAAACCATACTTCCATGCTAATCCTAAGCCTAATGCAGTTTCCACAATATAATAGAGAATAAAAAAGTGAACATTTATCACCAGTAATTTACTTAAAAATAATTTGGTTCGATTTATCCCATATACGACAGAAGCTCTTATTGTTCCTTGATGAAATTCTGCAGATACCATTGTCGTAATATAGACAATTAATCCAATCCAAGAAAAAAAATTAATTGATAATGCAAATCTTGCGATTTCTGCAGCTTTTACATTATTCATGTCGTCTATGTAGCAAATCCAACCAATGCTATCTATATTTCTATAATCACCAAAAGTCATAAACAATGTATCATTTCCCACAACGAACGGTATAAAAAAAATAAATGCCATAAATACTAAAACCCACTTCGAGGCTCGCGAATATTTCATTTTTATAGTACTCTGCTTTAAGCTGTCTCATTCGATTTCACCTCCGATAATAGATTTGTGTAATACTCTTCTAAGTCTTCTCCTTCATATCCTATTTTTTCTACACCAACTCCTCCATATACTAATTCTTTTGTTATATCAGAAATATTTTTATTATAACCAAATACCTTAATCACATTTCTTAAATAAACTTTTATTTGACTTTCTGGATACCTCTCATCTAAAATGCAACTAGCCTTTTCCACATTGTCTACTTCGATATGAACATGACGACGACATTTCTCATCTAATTCTTTATCTGTAATCTGTTGTAACATTTTTCCATGATGTATAAATCCATATACAGTTGCAAGTTGATGTAACTCTGGCAAAATATGACTGGATATAAGTATCGTTGTACCATCTTCTTCATTCATATTCTTTAAGACTTCTCGCACATATTTAATTTTGGTTGGATCTAAGCCATTTATTGGTTCATCTAAAATTAGCAACTGTGGGCGACCAAGCAATGCAATTGCAATTCCTAATCGCTGTTTCATCCCTAAAGAAAAAGCCTTCACTCTTTATTTCCAGCGTCCTTTAAATCCATTATTTCCAGAACTTCATCAATACTACTTTTCCTGAATTCCTCGTTGAGTACGCTGGATTTCCAAATTTTTGGCGTGCTGTCATGTCCATATACAAAGCTGGATTTTCAATTAAACATCCTATCTTATTTCTTTCATCTTCAAGATTTTTTTTTACCAAATAAACTTATCTCACCTGAAGTCGGCTTTGTTAGTCCTGTAATAACTTTCATCAGGCTACTTTTTCCTGCACCATTTTCTCCAACCAGTCCATATATCTCGCCCGCTTTTATCGTAAGATTTACCTGATTAAGTACCATATTTTTTCCGTATGCTTTACAAATATCTTTTGCTTCCAATATTTTTTCGGGTTCTTTCATTCTAATCACTTCCCTCGTTTCTTAAATCCTATAATGATAATGATAATGTCTAATTCTAACATTTCTCTTAAATCAGTTCTTAAATTTCCATAAAATTATAAATTTATCTTTATATTTTCCCACTCGCCTATGAAACCTTCAAATTATTTAAAACAGTAACTTGTATGAAATTACAAATCATGTTAGTATTTTTACCATACCTATTACCAAAGGAGTTTATTATGATTGATATATTATTAGTAGAAGATGATAAAGAAATTTGCTTTATTCTTACAGAATTATTAAAAAGAAACCCTTACAATGTTTCAGCATATCACAATGGGATAGAAGCAATTGAAGCTCTTTCCTCTAAAAAATATGATTTAATGTTATTAGATTTGATGCTTCCCGATTGCTGCTGAAATAAACTATTTCACCTAAAAAAACACAACAATTCTATTCCAGTTATTGTTATATCTGCCAAAAATCAGCCTGAGATTCGTATAAACCTTCTCCGATCCGGTGCAGATGATTATATAACTAAACCTTTTTATCATGAAGAAGTTCTCGCACGAATAGAAAGTGTTTTGCGCCGTTGCAGCGAAAGTCCCCAAACGGAATATTCCTTTAAAGATATTCGCATAAATGTGGATGATCACAAAGTACTTGTAAATAACACAGAGCTTACTCTGACTACTACCGAATATAACCTCTTACAGCTACTAATCAAACATCCAAAACAGACTTTTACAAAGGAATCTTTATATCAACTTATTTGGGGAAAAGATTATATTTCAGATGATAATACTCTCAATGTCCATATAAGCAAACTAAGAAAAAAACTAGAGCATATAGGAAACCAAGCCCCTTATATCGATACTGTATGGGGAATAGGTTATAAATTACACCGTTAGAATAAATTCACGCAAAAAATACCATTACAAAGATTAATCTGTAACGGTATTTTTTTACCCTATTCACTTTTTCATACTTTCAAACAACTAGGTATACCCTCAACAATTTTTTCAGGCACAAACACTTCATTAACTATCACATACGTCCAAGCACCATCTGAGTTATCCGTAGTTTTAGACACTACAATGGCTTAACTTCCACGCAGTATATATTAAATCTACGAATTACAAATGCAAAGACACAACTTCGAACCACTACATATTCCTTTCCAAGGTAACGGTGATTGTGGTCTATGAAAATCATTTGTATTTCAGCTGACCATAAAAAACACCGTTGCAGATTCACTCCCCCACAACGGCATCTTTCATTTTTTATTCGATTTTATCTTCTCCTGTTGCCTTTATAAATCTCATAACCTCATCAATGGTTTTCCCAGATGCTACCAAAGCCTTAAACAGCTCATCTTTCTGCTTCTCTTCTATCTCTTTTTGAATCTCTTTTGCTTTATGACGCAGTTCCTTTAAATCGGACTCTTTTGTACGAATCTCCTGTTCCACATACTCCAGTTGCTCTTCCAAAGATGTGTTTTCCAGTTTTTTTTCGTCTTGCCATAATGCATCCTCCTAATAATTTTTTCCTCATTCTACCACATTTTTATCTACTCTGAAAAGGTAGTAGTGTTTTATGAAAATTTTTATATCTATTTGGGATTATCCTCATAAAAATACTACACTTCCAAGCATTTTTGACACAAAAATTATTATTTCGAATCGCAAAATACTATATATGGTATTTTATCATTGACCTTCGCTATATCTTGTGTTACTATGATATTGTATTTAAGTTTTGTGTTATCCCTTTATAGGGTGTCTGGATACTATCTCCAGTACACATGCAGTTTAAGTTGGAAAATCGTGTCATTATAATGCCGTTTTATACGGTGCTATAATGGCACTTTTTTTTATTTATCACTATTTTATCGCCCAAAGGGCAGAAAGGAGAATTTTTATGTCATCTATTATCATTGTAACAGGAAGGGTAACTGCCGATCCGGTTATGCAACAAGCAAAGAATTCCGGAACTGAATACATCAGTCTGGGGCTTGCTACCAACCAGAGAGGTCAAAGCGGAAAGGAAGAACCCATCTTCTATCAGTGTTACTGCAACAAGTTTCTTGCAGATCGACTGATAAAAGCCGGTGTCAAAAAATCAACGTGTCTCATGGTCTACGGAGATTTAGAACTCCATCCGTATATTCACCAGAAAGGCAATAATGCAGGTCAAGCAGCTATCACGCCGCAAATTATGGTAAAGGACTGGCAGTTCTTACCTGCGAATCGTAATGATACCAATGCAGCAACACCTGTACCGGGGAATCCAATGGTCGGAAATCCAAATGTTCCACCAGTACCAGCAAACGGTGCTACTTATAATGGAAACCCGGGAATGAATCCTTCCGGTACCGTGCCTACTGGCGCAATGCCAGTCAATAACAATATGATGCCACAGGCCGCACAACAGATGTCTTATGCTCCGGCAGGGGGATCGGCTTATGCACCACAGGGATTTACGGCTGGCAATGTATCTGGTGATGGATTTACCAATATTCCGGAAAATACACCACCACAGCAGCTTCCATTCCCGTAAATTATCAAAGATCCCTAAAATGAAGGAATTGCGACTTTCCAGTATCTACTGGTCTGCTGCAATTCCTTTTTCTATTGAAACAAACATGGAGGAAATGAAGTGAATACACAAAAGAAATTTCTTAAAGTTCTAAGTATGCTCACAATAATTTTGTTAATTGCAACTATATTCATACCAGGAAATGGAAATCGTAATGCAGTCGCAAGTATCGGAATCCTTGGCATCCTGCTGCTATTTCTTTCCACACTTCTTCCTAAAATCTATAAACTGACTCTAAACCTACTCAAGAACCAGGGCAAAACAAGCCCTTGGTCTTCTTTGAAATCATCTGAGCCAGTTTCCGAAACAGAAGAATTGCTTTGGAGACAAATCAGCTATCAGATTACCGACAAACTACAGGCTGCATTTCCAAATGCAACATGGGAATTCCAGAAGCCGCCATCCATGAAGCAGCTTCTTTGCGGAAATCCCATACGTCTGAGAACCTTTCATACGGAGGACTACAACTTTGCGGAAGCACGTATGAACCAATACGGATATCTGGAACTTCAAATGCTGACCATTGCCAGCCTCAAAAAGACTGTCACAGTTACCGATGAGGACGATGTTCCTTTTGCTGATCCGGAATCCTGGTATTCCTTAATTGGCAAGAAAAAACTGGAGAACCTTATCGGACAGCTCCATGCGAAAGGACACCATAAACTCTATATTAATGAAAACGGGCAAATTTACATCCAAAATGGTGATACAGCGGAAATCAAGGATTGTTTTGATTATTTCCCGCCACGAAACTATTGGGATATTCTCATTTCCATCTTCCAAAAAGATGAATTGACCGCAAAAGAAAAGGACCAGGCACTAGAATTATCCTGGATAAAAGAATAAAGGAGGAAATACTATGCCAAATACAAACTTTGTCCCTAACTGGACTTTTGAAAGAACGCTACCATCTCCATTTGACAGCTATTCCGGGAAAAGTGCAGTGATGAAAGACATCGCTTCCAAATACTGTAATCAGCCTAAAAAACGGGCTACTCTCCATTCTGCTACTTTGCAGGCAGTTTTTTTCTTATATGAATTTGGAAAATCCACCTGCTGGAAAAGCAGAGGAAGAACTCGGAGCCATTGGAAGCCAGGCAAACAATTTTACAATCGCAGAATATCCAAGCCGTACCGGGTTGCTGCATGTAGTGGTCTACAACCGTATGACTGGGAAATTTATAGCCGGAAAGTATGAAAAACCTTTGGATCTGGACAGTAAACCAGAGCCATATCAGTTTAAAAAAGATGAAGATTCCGGAAGTGCTCTTTATTTTGCTTTAATGCCTACTTTCCTTTCAGATGACGAATTCAATGAAAAATATCAGGAATTAAAGCAACACCGTGATGACGGTTTTCCTGACCTGCCCAAAGCTGCAGAAACGGCTGCGGTTCTTTGTGATAACGTGTACCGCAGGATCCGTTATGGTGATTCCCTTCCTATCGGGAACATCAAAGTTGACACTCCTGCAAATGGCGTGCTCCAAAGACTTACACCACTGAATATCCAAAAAGGTGTTTATGCACCAACGGAAATTATCCAGGGTACCTTTCAGGTATTAAAAGGTGGACATCACTATACTGCTTCCGCCGTTTCAATTCCCAAAGAAGATTTTGTCGATAAATACATCCTGTCCAATTCTCGGACATTAACTCCCCAAGAAGAATCAACCGTTCCTATTCTCGAAGATTGGTATGTAATCCCAAAAGAAATCCAAAGAATATGCGAACATGCCAAATTAACAACTGACAGCAAGCAGCCTATGAGGAATTTTATGCTCCGTGGGCCTGCTGGAACGGGAAAGACCGAAGGTGCCAAAGCCATTGCTGCAGGACTTCACCTTCCTTACCGATGCATCACCTGCTCGGCAAATACAGAAATTTTTGACCTTCTTGGACAGATTTTACCTGATGTAGATGAAAAACAGCTTTCTTTGGTAGGGGAACTGCCCTCTTTTCAAGACATTACCCTCGATCCGGCTACTGCCTATGAAAAATTAACGGGTACTTATGATGAAAAGGTATCAGAAAATACAGTTTATGAAGAATTGATCCATCATATATCTGAGGAAATGAAGCAGAAACAAGCTGCTACCTCCAGCAGCCAACAGTTCCGCTATGTGGATACACCACTGGTTGAAGCCATCCGAAACGGCTATCTGGTAGAAATACAGGAGCCTACGGTGATTGCCAATCCTGGTGTACTGGTAGGACTTAATTCCCTATTGGACCGTTGTAACAGCGTATTTCTGCCAAACGGGGAAGTCATCCATCGGCATCCGGATACTACCATTATAGTCACAACTAATCATGACTATGCCGGCTGTCGTCCCATGAACCAGTCTGTCATTTCAAGGATGAATATGGTCATAGATATGGATGAACCGGATGAAGAGACCATGGTAGAGCGTGTTCTTGCTATTACCGGATGTTCCGATAAAAAATCAGTACGTACCATGACACAGATTGTACGTTCCATCGCACAGTATTGTCAGGATAACCTGATAACAGATGGCTGCTGTGGAGTCCGGGAATTAATTGCCTGGGTTCAGTCTTTTATGGTATGTGGCGATATACAGGAAGCTGCTCATTATACCATTTTATCTTCCGTCACTGCCGATTCTGAAAGCCGTATCGAAATTGAAGGTTCTTGCTTGGATACAGTTCTTGCATCATAACACACTATTGAGGAACACCTTTTATACCGAAGCCGAACTACGCAAAACTCTGGCAGAAAATCTCGTTTATTTAAGAAAATCCAAGCAGACGAAACTCTCTCAGAAAGCCGTAGCAAGACTTCTGCATCTACCGGAAAAAACAATTATGAACTATGAAAATGGGCATACGCTTCCATCTGCTTACGCCGTCTTTCGGTTAGCCCAGTATTACGGCTGTACAATGGAAGATCTCCTAACCCAAAATATGAAAAAGAAAGAAAGGTGAAAAAATTGAATAACACTCAAAAAGCTTTAAAAAGAATGATCCGGGATACGGAGTCAAAAATCACTGATGAAGAACTCTTTCTTTCATCGGCTTTCCAAAAATACCAAACATCTCTGGCGAAAGCGGCTACTGGCCGTTCTCGCTATGGACTTCAGGTGCTTATGGAATGGGACAGTTCTGAAAATGCAGACATCGCTTATACAGATAATTATAGAATTCACTGTAACGCCGCAAACTCGATAACCCAAAGCTTTCCTTCCCGATTTCTGCGGTCACAAAGCCTGACTGGTCTAACTGGACATGAAATCGGACATCTGCGTTACTCTGATTTTGCATCACTACAGCTTTATCTGACCAATATGGAAAATGGTTCCTTCTATCCAGAAGCACCAGACAATCTGCCTTCTGGATACAAGGCAAATCTGCAGGACATCTTAGATGCCATGGAAGAAAAAGATAACGCAACGTGTCTGACGCTATCCCGCTGTGCTGCACAGTATAATAATATACTGGAGGACATCTACATTGAAGCCCGGATGTGTGAAGAATATCCCGGAACTTTTAAGCAGGGAATACAGATCAATAATCTGCGGATGTCTGAATTGATTCCTTCTATACAGGAACAAATTGACTGTGGCTATCAGCCGTTTTCCATTATGAGCAATTTAATTTTGTCTTATTGCCGGACTGGTAATATAAATAACCGCACGAATTATTCTGGAGAATACACAGACACCCTTTCAGACTGCATGGATTATATTGACGATGCTTTAATTGCCACACAGGGGAAAGAACGCTTACGTGCTTCCAACTATCTTTTAGTACTTTGCTGGAACTATATTCAGCCTATGGTAGAGTTAACCAGAGAGTCTTTAAAAAAGCAGGATAGTACCCAAGTTGGCGATGCTCTGGAGGATCTGCTGCGGAAAGAATCAGGTAGCGGATCTCCTCTTCCAACTGGTAAAAACGGAGGAATCCCTAAAAACATTCCAGGTCCTACAGTAAAATCAAAAACTCCTATAACCTGTGACTTATCTGGTCTTGATCCAAATTACAGGCAAGATGCAATCAACCAGGCAGAAAAGGTACTGCAGGAAGAAGGAGGAAGAATTGAACTTGCTAAAACTACAGCAGTATTAGATGGAAATAATCCAGGAATCACATACGCATCACAGTATGCCGGTTCCGGTTATGAAAATGCAGCGAATGATCTTGCACGCATCCTAAATGATGTTGCTACGGAAAAAGCCCAAAATGATTATGAACAGGAATTAACAGAAGACTTGCAAAAATCGGCGGATGAAATACATTACGGAAATGCCCATGCAGGCATCCATGTAACAATCCACCGCATCAATCCAGTTTCCGACTTTTTTATCAAATCTTATCAAACAGTTGCTTCCCCTCTTTTGCGGACCTCCAAAAGGCTGCAAAGTTCCATTCTTCCTTTATTAAAAGAAGAGGCAGAAGGCGGGAAACAAAAAAACCTGTTATTTGGTAAAAGGCTGGATATGCGGGCTTTACACCGAAAGGACGGCGGTATCTTTACCAGAACCAGGCTTCCGGATGAAGAACAAAAACTTTCCGTGGGACTTTTGGTTGATGAAAGTGGTTCTATGGGCTGGGGAGATCGTATTACCCATGCCCGGAAAACTGCAATCGTGCTGTATGATTTCTGTATGAGCCTGGGAATTCCTATTACCATTTATGGGCATTCTACAGATTCTAAGGGGGTTGCTTTGTATTCCTATGCTGAATTTGATTCTCTGGATGCCTCTGACCGTTACCGGCTGATGGATATGTCTGCCCGTAATGGCAACCGGGATGGAGCTGCACTTCGTTATGTTGCGGAACACCTGGCAAAGCGTCCGGAATCACAAAAACTCCTCATCATAATCTCTGACGGACAGCCCGCAGATTGTGGGTACAGTGGTACGGAAGCAGAAGCAGATCTTCGTGGTATCAAGAATGAATATCGTAAACGTGGCATTGTGATCTTTGCTGCAGCAATTGGTGATGACAAAGAAAACATCCGCAGAATCTATCAGGATGGTTTTTTAGATATTACCAAATTAGAAGATTTGCCCAAAAATATGACACAGCTTGTAAAACAATATTTGAAATAGAAAGAAGGAAAACATACATGAGTGAAAATTATCAAAACTCAATTACAGATCAGATATGCAAAGTACAGACCAGTAAAAAATTAATTGCACTGTATGACCGTCTCCGCTACACAAGTTATAACAGCTATGCACAGCTTCATGCAAAAGGAGAATTTGAAGAAAATGGTCATAAAGTTCACTCCCTTATTGGAATCTCCATACAGGATTACTCTAGTGGTACCGGTGATAAAAATATTATCACCCGTTTTCATCTGGCACCCGAACAAATTCAAATTTCTGCTGTCCAGAGTTACCGCTGGCTTTCCTTGAATTTGAATGGTCGCAAAGCAAAATATTTGGTGTGCCGGATGGCAATGGCTATTCTACTGCACAACAGTTTTTTATTTCCCGCCACGTATATAACAACCAGCAGGAAATACTGGACCAGCCCATGGAGAATTCAAATTAAATAACGGAAAAGGTATCAAGAAAAAGAATCATAACGGCGGCACTTATATGCAGGCTCAAAGTTTTATCTCTGAAAAAAGTGCTTTTATCCAATTGACAGATATGGATTTTTATATGCTGTTCTTATGAAAATAATTTCAGTTGTTCATATTCTGCTGTCCGATTCAACAGTATGGGCTTCTTAGCAAGAATAAATTCTACCGCTGCATCCTCCATAATCCAATCTTCCAGTTCTTGTCGTTCCAAAAGCAATGGCATCCGTTCATGCACTGGTGCTACGGAAGCATTTGCCTGCGTAGTCAGAATTACAAAACGATTTTGACCATTATAGATTTGATAACACCCTGCCATAAATAATGTGGCATCCTGCTTTGGACTTTGAAAAGTATATTTTTCTTTGTTTTTACTCCATTCGTAAAAGTGATGGGCAGGAATCACACATCTTCGATGCAGCACACTGTCCCGAAAGGTCTTCTTGTCCAGTATCGCCTCTGCCCTTGCATTGATAAGCAGTCCCTTTCCCTGGAACCCCGGAAAGCCCCACTGCATCTGCCTCGCAGCCACTTCCTTACACTCCTTTGTAAGAATGACTGCAGATTCAGACGGGTGGATGTCCTGTCCATGCTCTATCTTTAAACGCTGGTCCAGTTTCCTTACAATCTTTTCAATTTCCCGTGAAGTTTCATCATCCACATAATATCTTCCGCACATTTTCTGTCCTCCTTTTTCCTATTTTACTTCATCCCTGGTATCTTATACAACCAGTTTCCATGCACAATCCTCCGGACAAAAGAGAAGCACAAAATTGATTTGTTTTCCCAAAAGTACCGCCTGACATCTATACTTCCAGTTCAAAATTCCCGCATACCACTGCTTTTCTACAGTCAGAACCTGGATATGATTGATTTGAATAATCTCTTCATCCTCCCCTTTTACCTTCAGCATCAATGGCAGAGATTTTCCGGTAGCTGTGAACCAGCACTGGACTGCCACCTCATGATAGGTTCCGGATAAAGGCTCCTGCTCTGTATGCTCTGTATTTATTCCGATTCCAAATGCCACCTTTCCTTCCCCCTTCCCGCTATTCTGTCTTTAATTTCTCATAGTCCACAGAACGTTTTTCCCGTGAAATGCCACCACTCATGTGATCAATACACCCACCTAAAAAAGCCGCACGTATTACCGAATCATTCCCATACCGTTTTCTGATCTGATCTATCGTTTCATCCATTTTTTCCAGTTTCTCATAATCATTCGTATCAAACAGATTTAGTTGTCTCATATTCACCTGATCCTTGATGCGGCTGGTATGGATTCCCAGATGCCGGATGGGTGTCCCATCCCAGAGCTGGTCAAATAACTGGCAAGCACACTGATGAATCTCTATCGTAATATTGGTTGCATTCTGAAGCGTCATCTGGTGACTGGCATAACTGAGATCATAATTCTTGATCCCTACTGCAATCACTTCTGCCCTGACTCCTGCTCCACGAAGTCTGCTTCCTACTGTCTCTGCCAAAGCCAACAGCACCAATTTTGCTGTAGATGCATCTGTCACATCAAAAGGAATCGTTGTAGAATTGCCGTATCCCTTATTAGCAGGCGGGGCCGACTGGACTACAGACACATCAATCCCATTTGCAAACCCCCAGACAACTTCCCCATGTTTCTTCAAATGTTGTTTTAAGTAACTCGGATCACTCTTTGCCAAATCTCCTATGGTCCGAATTCCCAACTTGAAAAGTGTCTTTGTTGTTGCCCGTCCTACAAAAAACAAGTCGCTTACCGGCAATGGCCACATCTTTTTCTGTAACTCAGACTTCCATAGTGTGTGCACTCTGTCGGGCTTCTGAAAATCACTTGCCATCTTAGCTAACAGTTTATTCTCTGAAATACCGATATTCACTGTAAATCCAAGCCGTTCCTTAATCTGTCTCCGCATCTTCTCCGCCGCTTCCACTGGTGTCCCCCAAAGCAATTCCGTTCCAGTCATATCTACAAACGCCTCATCTATCGAGTATTGTTCCACTGTGGGAGAATACTCTTGCAAAATTCCCATAAAAGCTTTGGAACACCTCTCATACAATCCATAATTCGGAGGCACTAAGATAAGATTTGGACATTTCTGTTTTGCTTCCAAGATTGATTCACCTGTCTGTATCCGATATTTCTTTGCTGGAATGGATTTTGCCAAAATGATTCCATGACGCATCGCCATATCCCCACCTACCGCTGACACCTGTTCTCTTAAATCGCCTTTCCATCCCAAATGATGCAGCCGATATACCGCTTCCCAGGACAAAAAGGCAGAATTTACATCTATATGAAAAATCACTTTTTCCAAACTCACGTTCCCCTCCTTTATATCTCATTATATAGAACATACGTTCTGAAATCAAGAGATAATATTTTCCATATCCATGCTTCCTCTATATATAGTAATTTTCTTCTCAGAATAAACAATATATAGTGCTTTTATATTGACACATACTACATATAGTGTTACACTTACTATGTAATTATTATTTGTGTCATCCGGAAAGGATATACGCACGCAGTTTAGGTTTGTAAAAGTGTCAGAAGTATACCACGCTACCAGCAGGGACTTCTGGCTTTTTTATTTTGCAGGAAACTGCACGCATTAGAGAATGAACATCCGTGTCATTCTCTTTTTTTATGCCTGAACGCAAAGAAAGGAGGAAGAAAAACCGGAACAAATAAGAATTACAACTATACCATAGAAAAGGAGACAAGAATAAAATGAACCACTCTAATGAATTATCAAACGTGGAAAAAATCAAACAACTGGTGGACCATCTGAATTTACAGCGTAACGCTTATTATAATGAGAACAGTCCGAATATCAGTGATGCGGAATATGACCGAATCTTCGATGAATTAGTGGAATTAGAAAAGCAGACAGGCTTTGTCTTATCCAATTCACCGACACAAACCGTAGGCTATACTCCCATCAGTGAACTTCCCAAAGTAAAGCATCCGGTCCCTTTGCTCTCTTTAGATAAGACAAAGCAGGTACAGGACTTGATAAGTTTTGCCGGTAAGCAGCCAGTTCTGTTTATGCTGAAGTTGGACGGATTAAACGACTAAATTAGTCTACGAAAATGGAACACTTGTAGAGGCTTCCACGCGTGGCGACGGAGAAATTGGGGAACTTATCACCCATAACATCCCTGCATACGTTGATGTCCCTCTCTCAATTCCATATAAAGGCCGGCTGGTGATTGTTGGAGAATCCTTCATCCCAACCCATGACTTTGAGCGTTTAAAAGAAACCCTCCGAGATGGAAAAGGAGAACCTTACAAAAATGGGCGAAATCTGGCTTCTGGCTCTGTGCGAAGTCTTGATCCGGCAAATTGTGCAGGACGCTGTCTGCACTTTATGCCTTTTAATGTTCTGGAAGGTCTGGACTCTCCATTTCTCTTTCCAGACAGCAGAGCTATGAAAATTTCCAGCCTGTTTGACTATGGTTTTCAGCCTTGTCCTTATATTGCTGCAAACCATCCCTTAACCTCGGAACTTGTAAATCAGTATATTGAAAGGCTGACTGATCTGGCAGGCAAAAAACATCTGCCTATTGACGGAATTGTAATGATTTTCGACAGTCTGGACTATTCCAAAAACTGCGGGCGTACCGGACATCATTTATAAAGATGGACTGGCTTTTAAGTTTGAAGACGAAACTTACGAAACCACTCTTCGCAATATAGAATGGACACCCACCCGTTTCGGAGAAATTGCACCTGTGGGAGTTTTTGACCCTGTGGAAATTGACGGATGCTCTGTTTCCAGAGCAACCCTTCACAATCTGACCTTTATCAAAGAATTAGAATTGGTGCCAGGTTGTAGAATTTCTGTATCAAAACGTAATATGATCATTCCTCATATTGAAGAAAATCTGGAACGTGGTCATTACGTAGATGCAGTTCCTCCTGTATGTCCATGCTGTGGTTCTCAGACTCGTATCTATCAAAGAAAAGGAAATGATGGGCGTCTCATTGAAACGGTGCATTGTGACAATCCCAACTGTGATAGCCAGATCCGAAAACGCTTTACACATTTCGTTGGAAAAAAAGCAATGAACATCGAGGGACTCTCCGAAACTACCTTGGAAAAATTCCTGACTTTGGGTTATCTCCAGACATTTCCGGATATTTACCATCTAAATGAACATCAGGAAGAAATCTTACAGTTGGAAGGTTTCGGTAAAAAATCCTTTGAAAGATTATGGAATTCCATTACTTCCAGCCGGAATACTACCTTTGTCCGGTTCCTGGTTTCCATGGATATTCCTATGGTCGGAAGGACCAAAAGCAGGATTTTGGATACAGTATTCCACGGCAGTCTACAGGAATTTTTTGATGCTGCCTCTGATGACTATGATTTCACCCAGTTAGATGACTTTGGTGATACTCTGAATCAGAATATCCATGACTGGTTTTCTGATGAAAACAATTTAATTCTCTGGCACGAACTCCAAAAAGAACTTATATTTGAAGAAAGAAAGGAAATGAATACTATGATGAAAGAAAATGTATTTACAGGATGTACTATCGTTGCAACAGGAAAACTTGCTCATTTTACAAGAGATGAAATCAACTCGAAGATTTTAGAGCTTGGAGCAAAAGCCGGCAGTTCTGTCACAAAAAAAGACAGATTATCTAATTTGTGGGGAAAAAGCCGGCAGTAAATTAGCAAAAGCCCAGTCTCTCGGCATTAAGATTTTATCTGAAGATGAGTTTCTTGAAATGATTGCGTAAGGAGAAATCTATGAGTATCATTACATCCGTTTTTCATATCTATGGATTTCTTATTACAGAAGAGGCTGCTAATCTTATCCTTCGATATACAGAGGAAGTTTTTCCTGATTTATACAAAGAGTTCTCTGATCCAGAATCACTCTTAGCCTTTCAGGAATATCTTTGTGAGAAACTTGATGGCTGTCGTTATGGCACTGCTGAGTCTATGACGGTATGGAGGATCAAAGATCAGGAAGAACTGGACTTAAATCCAGGAGAAGAATTTTATATCATTGAACTTAAAAATTCTTCCCACTTATTTTCACAGGCGTATTCTTCTTATACGGAAGTTATCCAAGAAATTCAAGAAACGTTTGGTGAATTACTTCCTCCCGATTTTCCATTAGATGATTTTCTTGTGGAAATCATGGGCGAAGTTTGGGGATAGTGAAATGGGGTGACGCCCCATTTCAAACATCTTTTGCAACTTTACATTTATAGTTATTTTACCGTTGGAAAGCACCTTCTTTTTTGATATAATGAAAGCAAATGGAGGGATAACGTATATGAGTATTCAATCAGATATAGAGATGCTATCAATTGAAGCACTGGAATATTATGCTAAAAAGCACCAAATATCAGAAGACGATGCCTTTAATATTTTCTACAAACATCAAGTATTTGAAAAAATACTGGTACAACACGAAACGTTGCACCAATTAGATATTCATGATACTTTTCAATACGTAGAAGATATTATAGAAGAAGATACGCCCACGCTTGTTCTTTTCCATGGCTCCAATATTGCATTTGATAAAATCGATTTGAACAAATCACATAACCGTCGTGATTTTGGTCGTGGATTTTATTGCACAGTTCTCGAACAGCAGGCAAATGAATGGGCGAACCGCCTGTACTTGCGTACTCATACTGGCGGCAAATATGTGTATCGGTATATCTTCCAGCAATCCGAGGAACTAAAAATCAAACATTTTGCCACCTTGGACAAGGAATGGTTGGAGTTTGTCAAACTCAACCGTACTGTCGGCGATATCCAGCATCACTATGATGTTGTAATTGGGCCTGTTGCGGATGATAATACCATGGAAACTGTACAACTTTATTTGTCCGGTATCTTGAGCGTGGATGAAGCGGTTACAAGGCTTCGGTATAATAAGGTTAATAATCAGGTTTCCTTTCACACCCCACTTGCTCTTGAACATCTGGTATTGGAATCTCGAAAGGATGTGTAAAACATGGAAGGTAAATATTTTTTTAACGGAAAAGATATTTCAATGAATCTGTATATTCAGATCCGGGATGTTATCGATATTATTATGGAAAAGAGTAATCTTTCCTTTCCGGATGCCATGGGCAAAATTTTATCATTCAAAAACTTACAAGGCCCTACAAAATACAGAAAATACTCTTTGGGCGGAATCTGCCGGCTATATTGCAGACCGCTATTACGAAGAACAAGAAGAAGCACAAATAAACAAATAACAAACAAAAAATATGTTTAAGAAGGAACTGCTTACCATAAGCGGTTCCTTTTTTGTATAAGAAAGAAGGGATTACATGTATATTAATACCTATTCGAATCATTACCAGCAAACAATTGACCACTTTCATGGAGCATACGCTTTTCTTAGTAACTTCTATCCTTCCCGGATATATTACCGGGGCTACTGGTATGCAAATAATGAGGCTGCTTTCCAGGCACAAAAGACCATTTCCCCTAAAGAACAGCTTCAATTTACCAAATTAAGGAATCCAAAAGATGCAAAAAAACTGGGAAGAGAAGTGCAGCTCCGTTCAGACTGGGAAAGTGTAAAGCTTATGTACATGTATGAAATTTGTATGTGCAAATTCATGCAGAATCCTACCCTATGTAAAGCATTACTTGCTACTGGGAATTGTCACCTTGTTGAAGGAAACAACTGGGGAGATTACTTTTGGGGTTCTGTAAATGGTCATGGCGAAAATCATCTGGGCAAAATTCTTATGGATATACGTGCAAAGCTTCAATTTGAATGTTAAAACATAATTTATCCAATTTTGCACTGTATGAACTGCAAATATTTTGCTATAATGAAAGATAGATTTTAAAGAAAGGATTTGTGCTTATGTATCTGAAGCGTTTTGTCTATGACCGTCTTCTGGATTGGAAAAATGAAGGAGGTCATAGTACCCTGGAAGTCGGTGGAGCCCGTCAGGTTGGAAAAACCTACCTGATACAGAAATTCGCTGACGAAAACTACAAACACAAAATTTATATTAACCTGTTTGAATTAAGCGGCAAACAGTTTATGGAATGTTATAAACAGGCAACCGACTGGACACCTGGAACAAAAACGGCGGGAGCATCCTCTCCACGATGCCTTCCAGTTATATGAACCGGACTTTATTGATTCTGAAGATACCGTCATCATTATTGACGAAATCCAGGAGTCTTCCGAAATTTATAACCGTATCCGGGAGTTTACACGTCACTTTAAAGCCCATTTCATCATCACAGGAAGCTACCTTGGACGGATTTATGATCCAGAATTCCGTTATTCCAGCGGCGATGTCACCAAACTCACCATCTATACGCTTTCTTTTGAGGAGTTTTTGATGGCCTATGATCAGAATCTGTATGGCGATTACAAAAAAATATCTCTTGTTTCCTCTGAAGCAGAAGTCTATAATCGCTTAAAGGAAACCTATGAGCTGTACTGCCAGATTGGTGGCTATCCCAAAGTGGTCGAAAACTATCTGGAAAACCGGAACATCGTAAAAGCTCAAGGCGAACTCGTAAAAATCATTGATACCTTTACCAATGAATCCATTCGCTATTTTACGGATATTTTGTATACCAAAGTGTTTACCCATATTTTCTTTTCCATCTGCCGTATTTTAAATCGTGAAAAGAAAGGATTTTCAGAAGACAGCATCAGTGAAGAATTGCAAAAACTGGTAACCAAAGACTACTCCAGCAATATTTCAAAGGCTACCTGCAACCGTGCCATTAGCTGGCTGTACTTTTCTGGAATCATTGGATTCTGTGCAAAAATAACAGAAATGGACATTCTGGATTTTAAGTCTGCAAGCCGCTGCTACTTCATGGATATGGGGCTGGCAAATTATTATCTGACACGTACCGGTACCGATTCCCGTGTACTTGCAGGCACATTAAATGAAAATTATGTCTATATCAACCTGAAGAAACGCCAGGATTTTCCACCGGAAATTTCCTTTGAAACCCCAGCTTTTGCTACTTACCGAGGCGGAGAAATTGATTTTTTGGCACAAAGCCTATCTTCTTCCACCCGATATTTAATAGAAGTAAAAGCCGGAAAAGGGACTGCTTCCACTGCCCAGAAAGCTCTGGCTCAGGGAAAAGCAGATAAGCTTCTTTATTTAAAAGGGGCAACCAAAGGAGGAATAGACGGAAAAACAGAAACACTGCCTATTTATTTATTGGAACAATACAAGTTTAATTAAATTTATGTTTACGAAGAGACTACTTGCGAGTGGTCTCTTTTTATTTAGAAGGATCACGAAAAACACAGCACTGAATTAGTGAAAATTTATGAATTTATGAGAATTGGCATAGATGTGATGTTACGGAAAAGGGGTATGGATTTATTCTATTCCCTCTTTTGTCAATGCCAATTCCCATCAAGAAAGGAAGAATTACATGAACAATACAACAACTGAATTACAATGGGGAGATGTCATCTTCAAACCTGGACAACGTGTGCGGACAACCGATGCCAGCGATTATGCAGGATTGGATGGTGTTATTTTGGAAATTCATACCGGCGAAGATAAAGAAACCGACAATCTGACTCCTGATATTCACTGTTGCTTTGATTTTCCTGAGTCTGAAGCAGACATTCGGAAACTAGAGGAACGCTTTTCTTCTCTTTACAATATGCCAAAAAAACTGGATGATCTTGCTTTGGATGAAGTGATTATGTCCCCGGATGAACTGATTTCTATTCCAGAAGAACCCTCTCGTCTTCTTCATTATATTGGTACAGACGAATGGGCTCGCCCGGTATACCAGGATCAATATGGGAAGTTGTGGAAAGATGTAGAACTTGGTGACTTTGAAATTCCTCATCTGCACTCTGCAGTCGGAAATGAATTTGATGGAGAACCGGATATGCCTATCCGGAAACCATTTAGAATTTTAACAGATAAACCGAAAAATCCTTATGAATTTCAGTACATGATGCTTAGTCGTTTACAAAGCGACTGTGAGTATTACTTGAATTACGGAAACCGTTGTACTGGACATCTGTACTATCACAATGAAAGCAAACAAATTGCCGCCATGAAAAAACTCTGGAATGAATTTCCGGATGATGGGAAACCAGAATGGTTGACATGGAAACAAATCCTAGAATACGAAAAAGCAATGTGTTCAGACACAAAATAATAGAACCGCCATAAAAATATTTTTTTAAGGAGAATGATTATGAATTCAATAAAAGAACTAAAAGAACAATTAGGATATGAAGAAATCGGTCTCGATGATACATTTACATTTCACTGTACCCAATGCGGAAAGTGCTGCATTCACCGGGAGGATATTCTCTTATCCCCGAAAGATCTGTTTAACATAGCAAAAAAATTTCAAATTACACCAGCGGAAGCCTTGGAACAATATTGTGAAACTTATATTGGATGTAACTCCCGTTTCCCGATAGTCCGCCTGAGACCACAAGGAAGTGTCAAACGCTGCCCTTTATTAAAGGATCAGAAATGTTTGGTTCATGATGTAAAACCGACTGTCTGTGCCATGTTTCCGATTGGTCGGTATCTTACCCTTTCTGCGGATGATAGTTTTCCGAAAAATCCAGAAGAACTGTCTGTTGGATATATCTTTAATAATCCTGAGTGCGGAGACGGAATCGAAACACATACCGTCCGGGAATGGTTTCGTAGTTTTAACATTCCACTAAAAGATGACTATTTCTTTACATGGACAAGAACACAGGCAACACTCTGCAAACATCTACAATTTCTGGAAGAACACATATCAGAAAAGACCATGATTTCAATATGGAATGCTACTTTGATAACTCTGTATCTGAACTATGATATTACAGAAGATTTTCAAACGCAATTTCAGCAAAATTCAGATGCAATCCTATCCTTAATTGAAACACTAGGAACTGTTGACATTCCTAAGAAATCATAAACAACTATAAATACTTTGAGCCGACCAGTTTTGGACGGCTCTTTTTCATATCACTTTACATTCTGGCAGCTCTTTTGTTTCCTGTTCTTATCACACGCAATCCATTCATCCAAAGTAAGCGGCTGATAATTTGAATACATACAAAAACAGTTAATCATATTACATGGAATATGCTGTGTTTCCCCCTGTGTATTCAGAAATGTTGTTTCAGATGTGATTCCTTGAAATCTTTCCAGCAATCTCTGATCCTGCGTATCGTGTACATGTCCATACAACATATAGGTTTTGGGTTTCCTTCTGCATTCAATTTATACTGTCCGTTATAACACATAATAGGATAATGACAAAGTATCACTTTTCTCTTATTATCGCTAAGTTCCTCATACATTTTAATCCACTCAAAGCGTGAACTGTCGAAGTTTGGATCCTTGACATAGTGGTCATGGTTTCCCTGTATCAGATATAGACGTCCGTTCAATTTCTGAAGCAACTGGTTTGTTTCTTCAGATTTCCCCCATGATAAATCCCCTAAGATAACAACTTCATCCCTATTACGCACTTTACTATTCCACTGTTTCAGCATATAATCATTCATTGCATTTACATTTGCAAATCCACGTTTATCCATTTTTGTATTCAAATTTTCATGAAAGAAATGTAAATCTGCAATATAATATCTCATTTTATATCATTCCCTCAATCTTGTTTAAATTATCAATATTTACAACTGCCCAGAACACTCTTTTTAAATCTTTCCCTTTCAAAGTTGATGCCGGGATTACCGAATCTTTACCAAATTCCTGAATAAACTGATTTCTGAGTTTACGAATTTTTTGTCCTTTTTCTGGTCCCGATAAATGCTCCATACCTAATTTTTTTTCAATCTCTAATGCCTGTTTTACCTTATCCCAACCCATGCCTGAAATCATCAGTTCATACATCAAGCGAACCAGGGATGCTCCGCAGGCAACCGTTTTGGGATCATACTGCACTTTCCTGTTTAAATATAACGAATGAAAATCATTAATAAACTTTTTCAATTCTGCATCTTCACCGCTATCGGCTTGTTGATAACGCAAAAGCTGTTTCTCAACATCTTTTACGATATATTTAGGTTCATAATCTCTTCCCTCCAGCGTGCTCCCCAGTGTAATCTTCCTTGTATTCCATTCTTGTTCTGCCCGTTTTAAATACTTTTCTTTCACAACAGAGCATTGCATCTCGGATATACAGTTTCTGGACAACATCATAATATCATAGAACTGCTTCACCTGTTCATCCAGCCTTTCATTTTGTACGCCAATCGTATTACAACCTAATGTGGTGAGCTTATCCGCAAATAAATAATTCAATGGAAGGATCTGATAGTTCCATGAACTGTTTACCGCAAATATGTTTTCTCCCGTTCTTCTTTCATATTCCCATTTTTCTGGCTGGAGAATAAATTCTATTTTTAATTCCTGATAGGGAATACTCTCTCTCTCCATATTACGTTCTGCATTGGATAGTACAGAAGGAACTTTCGTGTAATATGTATGTAATGGAAGATTTGTTTTCGGATTCTTAGGGCTATGTTTATGAAAGTAAAACAATTCGTCTTCTGTCCCCAAATATTCTTCGATTTTCCTCAATGTTTTCTTTATTTCCTCTTCTGTTCCAAAAATAACATATCAATGTCTACACTTGTTCTTTGAGCATCCCTTGGCAGATAAAACTGCGTGGCTGCACCACCTTTCAATATTATTTTATCTCCTAGTATTTTCTGAATATGCAAGAATAATTCAAGATCCCATAAAAAACAGTTCCATTCTCGCCATATTTTTAAACCCAAATTCTTCCATTCTCTTCTGAAAGGTTTCTCTCTGAAATGCTTCCTCTTTATGAAATAACTTTTTGTAATCCAAATTTTTATTCTTCCCTTCTAAGTATTTTTCCAAACTCTATTGCCGAATCTGTAATAAACCGATTTTCAACGATAAAGCGAATATCATATTGTATATTCCTTCTTGATGCTACTGTTATCAGCTTCTTTTTATCTATATTTCCCAATCTGCTGAGATTCTGATAAATTCTTACCAATTCTTGCAATGATAGTGGATATCCGTTTCTCGTTATTGCAAAATAAAGATCTGCAAAAGCCTTCTCTATACTTGCCAGACCTTCACTACTGTACTGAAAATCCTCCGTTGTGTATAAAATCACCTGCATATTATGGCTACCTGAAAACATAGCATCTTCATACATTTTTTTTCGTGTATTGTGGTTCTATCACCTCAAATCCTTCTGCTAATAAATTGTTATATATTTCCTCTTTTGCTGCTTTTTCAATAAATGCAATGACAGGATATTGTTCTGGTATGTGTAACATATATTTTGCCAAAATATCCAAACCGGATATATAATAATAAAATCCCAGCTCATCCATGTAATTTTTCAATTTTTGGGCTGTTTCACATAAAATAATTCCCTGTCTGCCTTTCAAATCATTGAAGGAAAATACACCGTTTCGCACTCTCTTAATGTAACCCGCCTCTACTAATTTAGAAAGATTCCAATATAAAGTAGACTTTTTTAACTCCGGGAAAGGGGAATTACTTCATCTGTATAAAAGGTAGTTTGATTCCCAAGATTTTTGTTTGATTATCTCGTATTTTTTTTCTAATGCTGTTTTGCTATTCATACTACACCTACTTTCTTTTCGTAGTATATCACATAGCACCTATAAAACAATAAAATAAACGCAAAGTTATATTTGCGTTTATTTTATTGTTTTTATTTATAATTCAATCTATTTGCAAATATATTTGTAATTTCAATAAAAAATACGCAAATACTATATTTGCGTATTTTTATTGAAACTCACTAGAACTGCAACAGCAGCTCATATAGCATCCTATAACGTTTTCCAATCCAGCCTATTCTTTATAATGGAATGATCCTTGGAACTTGTACTCCTGCTGTAATTCCCATTTCTATCTTTCTCCTATAATCCCGAAAACTATGGATACGAAACCCAGGCATTCCCCAAGCACAAGAAATTTTGCGAACATAGTACTCGTTTGATTTTGTGAATATTTTCCCTTGCTTCCTGTGCAATAACTTCATAATCCGTAACGACTGAGTTGAAATCTTAGGAAACGTTCCATTAACTTTTTTATACAAATCTCCTCTTTTGGTTTCTTCCAAAATAATAGTTTTTCCATGCATACAGGACCATTCTATACATGGAATATCTGCACTTCTTATCCCTGTTTCCATTGCAATTCTCAAAAATAAGGAAGTTTCAAAATCCTTTTTATATAGGAATTGATCTGCTATCATCTTGTAATGATCAACAAAATAAATTTCTCCTATCTTTCTTTGTAGTTCTGCCAAAGATATGCTATTCAGCCATTCCAGTTTTCCTCTGTATTTTTCAACAAATATCATCCCCTGCTCAGCTTCAAAAGATTGCCTCAAATCACGGATAGCCTCTGACCAACATTTTCTTTGTCCAGGTAACAATAAACATACCATTTCTGTAAAAATTTTTTCTTCACTATCCGGATTCCACTGTATTAAACGCTTTAGTTCTTCATAGGCTTGATTTACTTTATATTCCATTGTACTATTTCTCATCTTCAGATTCTCCTTCGTATGGCTCTAAAATCTTTGAAGCCCTCTCCACAAACATCCTGTCTGCCCCTGAAATCTCATATTCTTTCCAAAGTGTCTTATGTATCTGTTCCTCTGTTAAATCTCTACACTTTTCCTGCAGCATACGGACAAATGGATATATCATAGTCGCATGAATATTTTTCCCGGATCGTACCATATCTCCTTCCATTTGATATGCTTCCTGTAAGCATTCCAGTATAATGCGAACATCCGTAACACTTTCTCTCATTGTGCTTCCCCTCATCAGGCTTATCCTCCTATTTACATACGTACTCTCAATCCATCTAATCTCGACACGTTCAGTCCAACCAGATACCAGTCATCTCCCATTTCAATTCGGACCGGAACCCAAACATTTTTTCACCTTTACATCAAAACATTCCCCGCAATGTAGTCCTCCATAAAAAAGATTCCAAATCAAAACGTATATCATACCTCCCTGTTTCAGTATCATAAAACAATGTACCTTCTCTGTGTTCACTCATAATATCTGCCTCCTTAAATTTTTCTTTTACTTAGTAATTACCTCATCTCTATACAGATTGAAGAAATTCCGGAAAAATTTCATAAAAGTTTTTCCGATACCGATAATAGGTAGAAGAAGTTAACCCCAACTCCCGCTGCAGTTGTGTCGGTGTTACCTTCTTTTGTACCACCCTCATAAATTCCTGGTTAAACTTTTCCTGTTCTATAGCCCGTGGTCTTCCTACTTCATCCCATTCACCCCGAAGCCTTTTTGCCTCCATACCTTCCTTTTGTCGCTTCTCCTTTTTCTCCATCTCTGCCTGTGCCATGGATGCATAGAGTTCAATCATCATATTATTGATTGTTTCTATCATCATCTTTGCCAGATTATTTTCCATCTGAGACAGGTCAAACAACGTGGTAGGAAGTTCCAATACCATTACCCGAACCCCTTTTTCTTCTAAAAAACGTAGCTGCTTTAAAATCTCCTGCTTGTTCCTGCCAAGTCTGTCCAGCTCTGTAATAATCAGGGTATCCCCTACCCGTAAAACATCTTCCACAAGAACGGTATAACGTGGTCTGTCAAAATTTTTACCGGTTATCTTATCTGTAAAAATACTTCCAGTTTAATTTTCTGATTTTCACAGAACCTCTTTATTTCTATAATACCTCGGTCCAAGTGTTGTTCCTTAGTACTGATTCTGTGATACCCATAATATGCCATACGTATCCCCCTTTATACATTCCCAAAAAGTCTTAAAATATTTTGGCATATCTCAAAACTTTCTTATATACTTTTTGGAAATAAAAAAAATAGCCTATTACATCTCCCATCAAAAAGCATACTTTTTTGAGAGATGGCTTTTACTACTTCTGTACGCAAGATGCCATAAAAAAGCAACCAAAAAAGACAGAGGCTTAATAAAAATTTCCTCTGTCTTCATATCAACTATTCCGGAAAGATGTCTATCTTTTTTCCTTCAAACTTATATCCTACACCTCTCACCGTTTTAATATAGCGGCATTTGCTTTAGCTCCGGTTCAATTTTCTTTCTCATACTGGATACCAGACAGTACACAATATTATCAATGCTTTCCGGCAATTCCTCGTTATAAAGAATCTCAAAAATTTTTTCTTTGGTAAATATCACACCTGGTCTCCCTGACAAAAGCATAAACAATTCATACTCTGCTTTCGTTAAGACGATCTCCGTCTGTCCTCTATAAATCTTATGATAATCCGGATAAATCCTAAAATCGGAATTTTCTTCATCCTCTCCCCGGATGTTTTTTTATATTTTCCACTACATATTCTTTGTATCCCAATACAGTTGAAATAGTTACTTTCCCCAAGCTACACTTCCCTTCTGTTTTCTCTTATTTAGAAATCTCATCACACAGATTCCTTTTAAAAATGATTCTCTATTCTCCATTCATCGATAAGCTGGACAACCTGCGTTAATTGGTATACCAGATATAATGTCCTCCATTTACAATATATAACTGGTGATTACCAGATTCTAAATCCAATTGATTTCTATGAGCAGTCTCCCATGCCGGAACATTTTGTACATTCTCTGAAGAAATCATGGTTAATACAGGAAGTGCCGATGGGAATTTTTTTATTCTTTATAGAGAGTAATGATTGATCCATCCCGTTCACTTCATTTCTAATCGTATCGTTGCTGCTTAAAGAATATGCCTGAATGTATTCCTCCCTATCACTCTCCGTATAAGTGTACCCGGAAACCTGTGGTAATGCTGCCCCATATTTCTCCGGATCTGTTTTCAGTGCCATCTGGAATTCTTCCAAAGAAGAAAAAGAATTCTTGATTTTCTGAAATTCATCAATTCCCTGCATCATATATTTCTTTTCCATTTCCATAGCCTCTGCCAGTTCTTCATCATATACCGTATTATCAACAGCAATGAAACCTTTTACTTTTTCGGGATAATTCTGTACAAAGTTGAGTCCATATACTCCAGAAATCGAATGTACCAGCAATACACACTGCTTAATTCCCATGGTGTCCAGTGCAGCATTCAATTCACTATTGATATTATCTACAGTTCGATCCGTTGCTGCAACATCACTAAGCCCATATCCAAACGGCTCTACAATCACTATGTTAAAACTCTCACCTAAAGATTGTGCCAGAGGTTTGAAGTAGATATGCGGTGATGGAACTCCCAGAGCTGGCATCATCACCAATGTGGTTTTTCCTTCATCTGCAAATTTTTCTCCACTGCATCCAATTTTTCCATACAAAGCAAAGATGCATATTATTCCC
>ENA-OQAJ01000071-OQAJ01000071.1-human-gut-metagenome-genome-assembly--contig:-NODE-71-length-27965-cov-3.101803_pt1 | contig 27965 bp, 35 predicted proteins | sample MGYA00242736_ERZ504529 | MGnify/ENA primary metagenome ERZ504529 (study PRJEB26092, sample SAMD00036275) | human gut metagenome | host: Homo sapiens | study: EMG produced TPA metagenomics assembly of...
CGGATCTGTAATTTTTGTATTCCTTTTCTTTTAAGCTTCCATTGCCTCTTTCAGAGATGCCTCAAAGATCTCCAGGCCTTTCTCCATCTGCTCATCGGTCATAGTGAGCGGTGCAAGGAACGAACTACATTGCCTGCTGTTCCACAGTTCTCAAGAAGGAGTCCCTTCTGGATCGCATTCTGGATCAGCTTGGCTGTAAGCTCTGTTGCCGGTTCTTTGTTTCTTTATCTTTTACAAGCTCAATACCGATCATAGCGCCAAGTCCACGTACATCACCGATCACCGGATATTTCTCCTGCAGCTCTTTGTAGCGTTTCATGACAACCTCGCCAATGTGTCTTGCTTTTCCTGCGTAATCGTCACGTTTCATGATATCCATAACAGCCAGTGCTGCTGCACAGGAAACCGGGTTTCCACAGAAGGTTCCACCGATGGTTCCTGCCGGTGCTGCATCCATAACTTCTGCTCTTGCTGTGATAGCGGAAATCGGAAGACCTGCACCAAGAGATTTTGCGGTTGTGATGATATCCGGTGCTGCGCCTGCTTCTGCCCAGTACTCAGATGCATAATATCTTCCTGTTCTGCAGTTGCCACACTGAACCTCATCTGCAATCATCAGAATTCCGTTGTCATCGCAGATCTTGCGGACTGCTTTTACCCACTCGATCGGTGCTGGGATGAATCCACCCTCGCCCTGGAACGGCTCAACGATCATGCAGGCGATCTCACTTGCAGGTGCTCCTTCGTCAAAGATTCTCTGAAGCTCATCAATATAATACTGAATTGCTTCAGCCTCTGTGTATCCTTTTGGTGCACGGTATACATATGGATATGGTGCACGGAAGATTCCTGCCGGGAACGGTCCCATACCCACTGCATATACTTTCTTGGCTGTCAGTGCCATGGTCAGGTTTGTTCTTCCATGGAAAGCACCTGTGAAACAGATCACGCCGCTTCTTTTTGTGAAGGCTTTTGCAATCTTGATGGCATTTTCATCACACTCTGCACCGGAGTTTGCAAAGTATGTTTTTTTCACATCTCCTTTGCATGGCATGATCTCATTTAATCTCTCAGCCAGTGTTACATAGCCGTCATGCACATATACATTGAAAATTGTGTGGAAATATTTTTCAGTCTGTTTCTTTACTGCCTCAATAACTTCCGGATGGGAATATCCGATATTCAGGACGCCGACACCGCCAACCCAGTCAAGGAATTTATTTCCGTCCATATCTTCAAACATGGCTCCTGATCCCTGTTTGATACAGATCGGATATGTTTTTCCGCAAAGTGCTTTCGGGATCGCTGCGTCTCTTCTGTCAAGAAGTTCTTTTGATTTCGGTCCTGGAACCTGCTCTGTTACAATCTCCGGTAATGCGGTTGCTAATTCTGCTGTTGTCATAATATTCTCCTCCTTTATCTGGTCACGGTTTTTCTGCCTGCCGGACTCCTCTCGGAGTTCTCTCCGGAAGCAAAAAAACAGGCGCCGGATGTGTTATCATCCGACGCCTTTGTCGTTTATCTGCTGTGTTATTTTGTTTTTTGATTTAGGTAGATTATAGCATTTTCCGGTACGAAATCAATAGGCCTGGTGTTGTATGTTTTTTGTGCACAGTGCACAATTTCTATTATCTGCGATACCGATATCGCCTGATCAGAAACGCCATCTTCAGCTCCAGGCAGGTATCCAGGTTTTCAAGATCGCATCCCAGGATCTCCCGGATCTTTTTCAACCTGTAATTTAAGGTATTCCTGTGAAGAAACATCTCTTCTGCCGTCTTTTTGGCATTGCAGCTGCAGTTCAGATAATTTTCCAGAGTTTCACTTAAGTTTCCATCGTTCAGTTCATCTGCCTGCAGCAGCTTTCCGATTTTTTCTTCCATATAAGTATCCAGGATTCTGGAATCGTCCACATGGGAAAGTAATGTATAGATTCCCTGATCCCTGTAAAAAAATATCTGCCCCTTCAATCCGGAAACTTCTGCTGCCCGAAGTGCTGAGGAAGCTTCGTTCCGGCTGTCTTTTACCTCATCCAGATACGCCCTACTGTTTCCGGCTCCGATCCGAAGCTCTATTCCATATTCCCGCTGTGTTCGGTCCACGATCCTGGCGAAAATTTCTTTTTATATTGCTATCCTCCGCTTCTCTGTCCGGAAGCAGTGCAAGGATGGAGCCTGCCTGTGGAAGGATAAGGATATCCTGTTTTATGTAACTGGAAAACTCAGTACAGATCACACGCTTCACATTCCGTCCGGTTGTCAGGGAATCCTCGTTCTCCCATCCGCTTTCTATATTTCCGGACGCAAACGCAAATTCCGCTACAAAAAAACTCCCCTCCAGATCAATATTCAGATATCTGGCCTGTGCCATCACACGCTCCCGGCTTAAATGTTCTGCATCCAGAATAGAGGAAAACAGCTGCTCTGCGGCATTTCGGTCATTTTCTTCCAGAACAAGCCTGCGGCAGATGATCTGAGACAGATCGATCAGAGGATATTTCTCCGGAAGCTCAAAAAGAGGCAACGCTTTCTCTTCACAGTATTGCATCAGTTCCTCTGATATCTGGCCTTCATTGATTCCAAGAGCCGTAATTCCATGCCCATACATCTGCCGGATCATCTCCATCAGCTTCCGACTGTCATCCGTAACACTGGGATTGGTCAGAACTACAAATTCGTCTCCGTGGATATAGTTTTCGATCTTATATTCACTTTTTACACATTGCAGACAGTCTGCAAAATAAATCCATCGAACAGATTGCTCCAAACCGTTTTTTCCGGCTTTCAGCTTCAGAACCTCTGTAAGCTCCGGAATCTGCATCATATCTTTACAATTCATAAAGTTCTATTCCTCCCACTGGTGCCTTTTCATATCCACGCATCCATTTGCTTTAAATTCCACACCTTCGTCTTCCAGAAGTTCCCTCTGTTCTCTCCATCCTGGTGCAGTACGGCCTGCATGATTCACAACTCTGTGGCAGGGATATTTCCCATAAAATTCTGCCATGCTTAAAACTTTTCCTACAAGCCTCGAATTTTTTATCCCAGCCGATGAGACGTGCAATCTGCCCGTAGGAAGCCACTTTTCCTGCCGGTATTTCTTCCACCACGGATAGTATTTCGTAGATCAGATCCTCATCCAGTATTTTTCCCATTGTTGTTCCTCCGAAGCATTTTTTATTTTATATCCACAATTCTTCCCAGGTCAATCTTCGTTCCATCTGTCAGAAAGATTTTCTGGCTGCAGTCGTCAATCTTTTTTTATCTGCCCGGTGACGGTTACATAGGAGCCTCCCTCTTTCCGGTCATCCGGCTGGAAATAGATGATGGTGACGGACTCTGTTCTCTCCCTGTCGGCTATCAGCTGCCGGAGTTTTTCATCCAGTTCCTGCTTTTTGTCTTCGGAAAGCTGTACCCAGTTATCGGTGAGTCTGGCTGTTTCCCGGATTGCGTCTTCATAGCCGGTAAGGGCTGCAAAGGGGGAAAACTGTGCAGCTCGGTCATAGAGGGGCATCTGTGGGTGTGTTTTTGAAACATGGTGAGGCAGGTTTATGATGTCCTGGTATTTGCCTTTTGGTTTCTTTTCCATTTATGCTCTGTGACCTCCGATCTGGTTGTTCCGCTCTATGGTTGTGGAACCTTCCTGTAAGCTGCTGCCTTTCAGTATGGCATTTTTTTCCGAATTTCTTTTTTTACGGAAAGCATAGCTTCTTGGAGCTTTCGCTCTTTTTCCTGTTTTTCTTTTTCTGCTTTCTGTTCTGCCTCTGACACTTCTGATTTAAGGTAATCCGTGAACAGATTCATCTGCTGATATACGGGCTCTGCCGCTGCCAGTTTTTCATCTGTGAGCTGATTGGCTGTGATATAGACACGCCGGATCAGAAGTGTTTTATCCGTGATACGCTCATACAGGTCAAGGACTGCCTTCATGATCGTTGATGTGGATGAGGTTGGATTGTCCAAATTTACAGTTCCGTGACCATGTTTGGGAATTTTTCTTCCATAACGGTCTGTTTTTTATTTTCGCCCTGATATTTTTTTCCTGCCGGAGGAAGATTTCAGATTGTCAATATCGTAGCCTATGGTAAGGACTATCTGACTGGTTACCAGCCTTTTTTCCACAAGCTGAAGAACCAGCATGTCTGTCATTTCACGTACGATCAGTTTCGCCTGTTCAAAATCACTGGGACAGTGCAGTACCTGACCGGAACCGATGCTGTTTGTTTCCGGTTTGTAGGCTTTGATCAGATCCATGGTCACCGGTTCGTATCCCCATGCATGATCAATCAGAAGTTCCGCGTTGATGCCGAATATTTTATAAAGAAGATCTTCATTATAGTAATCACGCACACCGCCCAAAGAGCATCTGGCAATGTCTCCCATCGTGTAAAGTCCTACTTCTTCCAGCTTCTTCCTGATTCCTGTGCCTACCCGCCAGAAATCTGTCAGCGGCCTGTGATCCCATAAAAGTTCCCGGTAGGACTGCTCCGTCAGTTCTGCGATACGCACACCATTTTCGTCTGGTGTTACATGTTTGGCCCCGATGTCCATGGCAATCTTACACAGATAAAGATTGGTTCCGATTCCGGCAGTTGCCGTGATCCCGGTCTCTTTCATTACATCGGAGATCATTTTTGCAGCAAGCTCTCTGGCTGTCATCTGATACATTCCAAGATAATGGGTGACGTCCATAAACACCTCATCTATGGAATAGACATGCATGTCCTCCGGTGCCAGATAACGGAGGTAAACGTTATAGATCCGGGTGCTGTAGTCCATGTACAACGCCATTCTCGGCGGTGCTGTCACATAGGAAACGGCCAGTTCCGGATGCGCTTTCAGTTCATCCGAAGACCAGGATTCTCCGGTAAAACATCTTCTTGGTGCTTTTGTGACACGTGCCTGATTGACTTCTTTTACACGCTGGACCACTTCAAAAAGTCTCGCTCTTCCTGGTATTCCATAGGCCTTCAAAGAAGGAGAAACTGCCAGGCAGATGGTCTTTTCAGTACGTTCTTTTATCTGCCACAACAAGATTGGTGGTAAGTGGATTTAAGTTCCGCTCCTGACATTCCACGGAAGCGTAGAATGATTTCAGATCGATGGCTATATAGATATGATCTTCTTTTTTATCCATGGATACACCTCCGGAGTGTTTTCTTTTCTTATTATACCAGAAAATTTGTTCGATTATAGGTCTTTTTTCTTATTTTTACATAAAAAACCTCCTCCGGTTTTATTGCCGGAGGAGGTCTCTATCTGAATTCCCCTCAAAATACTTTATAATTATATGTTTCCGGTTCTGCTTAGAACAGTCCTGTGATCTTACCGCTCTCATCTACGTCAATCTTGGTTGCAGCCGGCACTTTTTGGAAGACCTGGCATGGTCATGATCTCACCTGTCAGTGCAACAATAAATCCTGCACCTGCGGAAATCTTAAGATTTCTTACTGTTACCTCGAAATCTGTCGGAGCACCAAGCTTTGTCTGGTCGTCTGTTAAGCTGTACTGGGTCTTAGCTACACAGATCGGGCAGTTGCCAAATCCAAGTGCCTCCAGCTGTTTCGCCTGCTTCTGGGCATTTGCTGTAAGAACCACTTTCTTTCCACCGTAAACCTTCTGTACGATCTGGTTCAGTTTGTCCTCAATGGAACCTTCCAGTTCGTATGCATATGTGAAATCATTAGGCTCTTCAACCAGACGGAGAACTTCCTCAGCAAGCTTGATTCCGCCTTCGCCGCCTTTTGCCCATACCTCGGAAAGTGCAACGTTTACGCCAAGCTCCTTACATTTCGCTTCCACAAAATCAAGCTCTGCCTTGGTGTCGGTCGGGAATGCGTTGATAGCTACCACACATGGAAGCTTGTATACATTTTTGATATTGCTTACATGTTTCAGAAGGTTCGGGATACCTTTCTCAAGAGCCTCAAGGTTCTCGTTGTTGAGATCTGCTTTTGCAACACCACCGTTGTATTTCAGGGCACGTACAGTTGCTACGATAACAACAGCACTTGGTGTAAGTCCTGCCATACGGCACTTGATATCCAGGAACTTCTCAGCACCAAGGTCAGCACCGAAACCAGCCTCTGTGATGGCATAATCAGCAAGTTTCATAGCCATCTTTGTAGCGGTTACGGAGTTACATCCGTGAGCGATGTTTGCGAATGGTCCGCCATGAACAATGGCTGGAACATGCTCCAGTGTCTGTACAAGGTTTGGTTTCAGGGCATCTTTCAGAAGTGCTGTCATAGCACCCTCTGCATGAAGATCTCCTGCTGTTACCGGTTTCTGCTCGGAAACTTTGCCATAGGTGTATCCGATGATGATTCTGGAAAGTCTCTCTTTCAGGTCTTTGATATCGCTTGCAAGGCAGAGAACTGCCATAATCTCAGATGCAACTGTGATGTCGTATCCGTCTTCACGCGGCATACCGTTTGTTCTTCCGCCAAGTCCGTCTACTACATTACGAAGCTGACGGTCGTTCATATCCACACAACGTCTCCATGTGATCTTTCTCGGGTCGATGTTCAGCTCATTACCCTGGAAGATATGGTTGTCGATCATTGCAGCAAGAAGGTTGTTTGCTGCACCGATCGCATGGAAATCACCGGTAAAATGAAGGTTGATATCCTCCATAGGAACTACCTGTGCATAGCCGCCGCCTGCTGCACCACCTTTGACACCGAATACCGGTCCCAGAGATGGCTCACGAAGAGCTACCATAACATTTTTTCCAAGTCTCTGCATTCCATCTGCAAGACCTACCGTTGTAGTTGTTTTTCCCTCACCTGCCGGTGTCGGGTTGATAGCTGTCACAAGAATCAGTTTGCCGTCTTTTTTGTCTGTTTCTTTCAGGAGATTATAGTCGATCTTTGCTTTGTATTTACCATACTGCTCCAGATATTTGTCATCAATACCTGCTTTCTCTGCAATCTTGGTAATTGGCTCCATTGTGCACTCCTGTGCAATCTCGATGTCACTTTTGAATCCCATAATGTTCTCCTTTCTCCGCTGCAACCGTCTGCATCTTTTATCCCATAAAAAAGAGCAGTATCTGAATTTTTTCAAATACTGCCCAGACGGTCGACTCATCGAATCTCCGGCTCCCTCGTGGTTATCCCACAACTCCGTCAGTCACCGAAGACTTTATTAATTTGATGATTGAATACTAACATATTTATTAGTACTTGTCAAGAAATTATCAAATTATTTTTTCACTTTTAAAGTGAGCTAAGTCTAATTTTCTGAATCATTTCAGTTTTCCGTACTATTCATCAGATACTGAATGTTATAAGGAAAATTCTATTTTTCGTCAATTAACGTAATTCATGTCTGATCTTTGCCTGCAAAACCACACCGGATCGCCTGTGTCGGACATATCTTTTTACACCTTCCACATCGGATGCACTCTGCACTGTTAGGATCCTCTGTCGGATCAACCTCCATCTGGCAGATATTTCTGCATTTTCCGCAGTGAACACATTTTTTCTTTCTCTACTCTGTAACGAAAAAACGGAAACTTTATTAAATACCGAATAAAAAAGCTCCCAGCGGGCAGATATACTTACAGAATGGCCGGTATATCATAATTGATAAGATAATGGTGATCACCAGGATCGTATTTTTCCACATGTACAGCCAGCCTACTGCACTTCGCATGGATTTGTTCAGCAGCACCAGCGGGATACCTCCCTCCAGCGTTCCTGCCGGGCAGATCAGCTTGCAGAAATATGGTGCTCCCTGGCCCATGATATCTACTACAAACATGGGAAGTAGGATCACAAATACAAGAAAGATCACATATTTCAGTTTTCGCAGAAGCTTGTCTCCCCGAAATGTCCGGATCTTCTTTGGAAAAGGAATCTTGTTCAACAGATCCTGGATCAGTCCAAAGGGGCAGAGAAATCCGCACACCAGTCTTCCAAGCAACGCTCCCACAAAGATCAGAAATCCAGCTACATAATATGCCATCTTGAAGTTCCAGCTTCCGATCACAGCCTGAAGGGAACCAATGGGACAGGCCCCTCTTGCTCCGGGGCAGGAATAACAGTTCAGCCCCGGAACACAGACATTTTTCATTTTTCCGGTATAGATCTTTCCAGTCACAAAACCTGATATGTGACTGTTTGTAAGGGCCGCCCACAATGCCTGGATCCCATGCCGCGGCCATTCATTTATTTTCATCTTCTTATTATCCAATGCCAATACACTCCATACAGATGTTGATCGCTTTTGTAAAAACTACAGATGCCTCACCTCTGTAGATTCCCAGTATCATCAGTAAAATTCCCAAAACTGCCAGAGCAGGTCCGATCCACCTGGATTCTGTTATTTTCCGAATCATTTTTCCACTCTCCATAATAATCATCTTTTACTTTGAAACGTTTTTAAGCTCTTTTTCCACGATTTCCTTCCATTCGTCCAGTGTATGGCTTCCTGTATAGGTATCGCCTACAATATTTCCATCTTTGTCAACAAAAAAATGTTTCAGGAAATGCGGAAATCCCCTGCAGACGGCCGTTCATCATAGTAGTATCCGGTATCAGGAACGGATACTCTGCTTTGTTTTTTCCTGAAGAATGCCAGCTTTTTTTACAGCCTCCTCGTCCTGATTTCCCTTTTCATCTGTAGTATCAAGCACCACACCTGCTACTCCGACGCCTTTCTCTTTTCATTTCTTTATAGAGCTCCTGAAGTTCCGGAATCTCTTTTACGCATGGTGAGCACCAGGTTGTAAAAACATTTACCAACGTCAGGTCATAGTCACTGAACACTTTTTCTGTATATGTTTTTCCATCTATTCCTGTTGTTTCAAATTTTCCTACAGATTTTACATCCTCCGGGTTGCTGCTGGTATCCTGTGGCTGGTCAAACACGGAAATATTCTGATACGGTGTCATTTCCGTAATATCGGTTTTGATCTTTTCCAGCTCCTTTGTCAGCTTTTCATCTGCATCTTTGTTGGTGCTCAGATAATATTTGTATTTCCCGTCACTGCTGCTTCCAAGCTCTTTATGCTCTGTACAGCCGGTGATCTCATCCAGCTTTTTCTGTGAAGCTTCGTCATAAACGCCAATTGTACCGATTCTGTCCAGACCTGCCACCCAGTCGTCATATCCTGTTCCCATCTTCTGTATTTCGGCATTTTTCTGTTCCTCTGTCATTTTGCTCCAGCTTACGTAGGCATATGTCACTGCATTGGTCTGATTCTCAAAATCTTCCGTAGTAAGCATTGCAATGCTCTGATCCTTGATCTGATTTAACAGCTCCTTCGAAAGTGAAAGCTTCAGTCCCAGAAACGGATATTCATAAGAATCCTGTGCCTTGCAGGTTACGTCGGAAGGCTTAAATGTACCTGCTACCAGATCTGATGAAACTGCCTCTCCATCCACCGCCATTGCCTCTCCGATATCTGCTGTTTCCGTGCTCTCTGCCGCTGTTACCGGCACACTTCCTAATGCAGATATTCCTAATACCGCTGCTGCCATAAGTGCTGTTATTTTTCTGTGTTCTTAATTTCATTGTTTATATTCTCCCCTTCTGATATCACCGGCCCATATCCGGAACCGACGTATATTTTTATATGTAAATCTTGCTCTCTGTAGCCTTACTATATCATCCCCCTGTATAAAAATCTCTGTTAAGAAGTGAAAAAATTTACAGGAATTTTTATGCTATACATGATATGATAGATAACAAAGCAAAATCAACTGTTTTTTAGGAGAATTTATTATGCATATATTGATAATCGAAGATGAAAAGCAGCTCTGCCAGTCTATTGCGGAGGGACTTCGCATGGATGGCTATGAAGCGGACACATGTTTTGACGGGGATGAAGGACTGGAATTATGTCTGGTGGAAAATTATGATCTCATCCTTCTTGATCTGAACCTTCCAGGCGTTGATGGTCTGGAAATCCTGCGCCAGTTTCGGGAATCCGATACTTCCACTCCCGTTTTGATCCTCTCTGCCAGAGGACAGATCCAGGACAAGGTTGAAGGGCTTGATCTCGGTGCCAATGACTATCTCACAAAGCCTTTTCATTTTGAAGAGCTGGAGGCACGGATCCGAAGTCTGACACGAAGGAAATTTATCCAGCAGGACGTATGTCTGCAATGCGGACGTATCAGCTTTGATACCCGTACAAGAAAGGCCAGTGTCGATGGACTTCCCCTTTCTCTGACCCGAAAGGAAAGTTCTCTTCTGGAATATTTCCTTCTTCATCAGAACCGTATCATAAGTCCGGAAGAAATGATCGAGCATATCTGGGACGGAAGCGTCAACAGTCTCAGCAATTCCATTCGTGTCCACATTTCTTCTCTTCGAAAAAAGCTGCGCACGGCTCTCGGCTTTGATCCGATACAGAATAAGATCGGCCAGGGTTACATTTTAACGGAGGATATGCAATGAAAAAAATAACCGGAAAGCTATCTCTTCAATGGCGTCTGACACTGATCACCGCGCTGCTTATGACAGTCACCTGCATTCTGATGTATTTTTTTTTATCAGCCAGTCTGCAGTTGCCGGAATGGAGAATCTGGGAGATTACATGATACGGATCGATAAACACAGACTCTGCTCCCATCACCTTTTAATATGGATCCCTCCGTCTTTATTTCCGGAGCTTTCCGATCAGCTGCAGCTAACAAAAAAACTGTTTCTCACCAAAGGACTCATGGTAACAGGGATCATCATCCTTCTCAGCAGCATCTGCACTTATTTTATCAGCCGTCAGGCATTACTTCCGCTTCGCAGACTCAGCCAGGAGGTAAACCAAATAGAGGTCCAGAACCTTTCAGAGGCTCTGGAAGTTCCTGCTACCAATGACGAGATTTCCCGCCTGACCATTTCATTTAACAAAATGCTCGCACGCCTGGATGAGGCATTTACTGCCCAGAAGCAGTTTTCTGCCAATGCAGCCCATGAGCTTAGGACTCCTCTTGCCGTTATCCAGACAAATCTGGAGGTTTTTGCCCGCAGGGAAGCACCTGCTTTAAAGGATTATCAGGAGATTTTTGCCATGCTCCAGGAACAGACCGGGCGACTTTCCCATCTGGCTGAAATCCTCCTGGATATGACCGGTGTACAGACTGTTGAACGTTCCGAAAGGATCTCTCTGGCAGCACTGACGGATGAGGTTTTCTGCGACCTGGCTTCTGTAGCGGAACAGAAGGATGTTGAACTGATCCAACAGGAAGGGGACTGCATTATTACCGGAAGCTATCTGCTGCTGTATCGCGCTGTGTACAATCTTGTGGAAAATGCGATCAAATACAATCACTCCGGTGGAAAAGTAACCGTAAATATCCATCCTTCCGAAGAAATAACAGATACATCCACCTCTGTCAATTACGTCTTTCTTGAAGTCTCCGACACCGGAATCGGCATTCCTCCTGAATATCAGGAAAAAATCTTCACCCCGTTCTTCCGTGTAGACAAATCAAGAAGCCGTGCTATGGGAGGTGCCGGCCTGGGGCTTGCACTTGTCAGTGAAATTGTCAGACAGCATAACGGACAGGTAAAAGTACTGGAAAGCAGCAAAAAAGGCAGCATGATTGCAATTATTCTGCCAGTCTGAACATGTTTGTATTACATTTACTTTATATGCTCATGAACGCAATCGCTTTGCGATCTGCGTTCAAATCCGAGTATATTTTCTCAACAATACTGTCTGTATCCATTTCGCAGGTAATAGCCTGTTCCCTGAGAACTGAAGAAAAATCTTTTTCTCTCCACCATCTGCGCATATCTTTTTCACCAAATTCTCTGTTTCTTGTATTATGTCGTCTCACGGTTTCTTCAAACGACAGATCAAATTGACACTCCCCACAGCTAAAGCAGGGGGATTCTTGCTTCTCCCACTACTGCATTGGCAAACACCTTACGGTACTGCAATGTCTTACACAGTGTCCACAAGCTATATTTTATACTGTTCCCCGTATGCCCTACGGTACAGTTTTTTATCTTTATGCAGACTGCATCTGCAGTCCTTTTTTTCAGAATATTGATACTTTGCATTTCGTATCCCGGTCATGAACCGCATGGCATTTGGGACACTCCCAGATACGAATGCCCAGATTTTTTATCCGTGGATTTCTGTTGCCACAACAGCTGCAGGTCTGACTGCTCGGATACATCGTTGGTACTCTGTGAATTTCATTTCCATACCAGCCAGCTTTATATTCCAGCATTTCAAAAAATTTTGCCCAGGAAACACTCGCTATCGATTTTGACAGTTTATGATTCCGGATCATCCCCTTAACATTCAGATCTTCAATACAGATGGTTTGGTTTTCACGCACCAGCATCGTTGACTGTTTCTGCAGGAAATCATTCCGCTGATTGGTTACTTTCTCATACACTCTTGCCACCCTGATCCGCTGCTTCTCGCGGTTATGGGAATCTTTTTGTTTCGGGAAAGCCTGCGCTGTTCTCTTATGAGTTTTTCGCATTGAGCGTTCCAGATATCTGGGATTTGATACCGTATTTCCATTACTGTCGGAGTAGAACGCTTTGATTCCGACATCAATCCCTATCGTTCCGCCAGCATTTGAGCGTGGTTCCGGTTCAAAATCAACATTTAAAACCGCAAAATATTTTCCAGCCGGTGTGTGCTCAATGATCACGTGATTAATCTTTTCCACTTCCATCGACTGCCGTATTTTAACAAATCCAAGTTTCGGAAGTTTGATATATCTTCCCACAATACGAATATTATCTTTTTGATTTACCGTTCTGTATGACTGGAACCGGTTATGTTTACTTTTGAAGGTTGGATAGGAAGCCCGTTTCTGAAAGAAATTCACAAATCCCCGGTCGAGATCCCGCAAAGACTGCTGTAATGCAATGGAATCTGCTGCTTTCAGAAAGGCAAACTCCTCTTGCTTTTTCAATTCAGTCAGCATGGCGGAAGTCTGGGAATAGCCGATCTTTTCCCCATTTTCATAGCCTTCCTTACGCATGGCAAGTCCCCGGTTGTAGATGAACCGGCAGCATCCCAGGGTCTGATGGATGAAGTTTTTCTGTTCTCTGTTCGGGTAGATCCTGAATTTAATTCCTTTTTGCATTATCCCATCTTATCCTTTTGTCTCTGCGATGTTTTCTGGTTTTCAATATACTGTTCTACTGTTTCCAGCGGAGCACCGCCCACCGTCGATACAAAATAGCTGTTTGTCCAGAGAGTCGGCATTTTTCGTTTTAAGATAGGGAAATTCCTGTCTTAAAATTCTGGACGTATAGCCTTTAAATGACTTTACAGCTTTGTGGATGCCAAACTGAGGATCTACTTCCAAAAGCATATGAACATGGTCTGGCATGATCTCCATTTCCAGAATGTCTACAGAAAGATTTGCAGCATACTCTGTGAGCAGCTCCTTCAGCCGGACGTCCACACCATTAATTAATACTTTTCGTCTATACTTTGGACACCATACTACATGGTATTTACAGGAATAGACGACATTGTTGTTTGATTTATATGTTGTGTTCATATTTGTATTATACTATAGTTTATTAGTTGATACAATTACTATTTTGTCCATCTTCAATTACTTGCATAAATTCGATGGACGCGTCTTATATCCCCATAGCTGAAGCAAAGGGTTTTACGACGCATTGGATAATATAATTTTCACACCATAAAAATTCCCCTGAACGCGGATAATTTTCCGTATCCAGGGGATTCTTCTTTCTTCTCTATAATTGCCAGCTCATTACCATCATATTGGTCCGGATTTTCCCGAAAGCTACTCTGTTCAAAGTACTTTTCGTCCGTTTACAGTCAGCTTGAAGGTTGTTCCCAAAATTTCTGCTGATTTTCTGCAGAACATCATCCGATCAAGAAAAATCTCAAAATAGTCATACATGGAACAGATATTTTCATCGATCTGAAGGTTCAGTGCGATCACAGATTTTTCTTCATCAATCTTAAGCTTCGAATCTGTCACAGCATAATTCACACGATCGTGAATATCAAACGCAGATCTTTCCTTCTGGCGTACACGGCTTCTTCTGACATCAGTTTTGTCCGCAATGATAAGTGCTGCTGATATAACATCTTCCGGGCTTCCTGTTGATTCATCGTGATTTCCGATTGCAGCTATGACAGTTACTCTGTCCTCAAGAGACATGTTGGTATCCTTCAGCAGATCATTTGCAAGAAGGGCACCGTATTCCGCATGATGGTTTCTGTTAATCGCATTTCCGATATCATGCATATATCCGGCGATTTTTGCAAGCTCGATCTCATGCTCCGGATAGCCTAGTCTTTTCAGGATCTTCCCGGCCTGATGTGCTACCTGAACACAATGTGCCTGTGAATGATCTGTAAATCCAAGCTGTCCCAGGTTTGAATTTCCCTTTTTCAGATATGCATTGATTTCCTTATTATTCGCTACATCCTTATACTTCAAGTTTTTTTACTCTCCCTACGTGTTTCGTGCAGATATTCCCACTCTGCTTATGCTTCTTAGCCATATAGTCAGAGTCTCTTTATTGCGTCCATTGCCAGCGATGATCTCTCGCATTCTTCAGCTGACAATGTGATCTGCCAGCAAAGAGGACTATCCACCATATGTTTCGCCGCATAGCTTAAACCATTTGTCCTTTCATCCAGAAAGGGCCTGTCGATCTGCTGCGGATCTCCCAGCAGTATGATCTTCGTTCCCTGGCCTGCTCTTGTGATAATGCCCTTTACCTGATTTGGTGTCATATTCTGAGCTTCATCAATGATCAGATATGTCTTCGCAATAGACCTTCCTCTGATGAAATTCAATGCTTCCGTCTGAATGATTCCACGTTCAAAAATCTCCGCTATCTTATCACTCAGCTCGTCTTCATCTTCATATCTCTTCTTTTCATCCGAATCAAGGATCTGTTCCAGATTATCGATCACCGGTCTCATCAAAGGTGCTATTTTTTCCTTTTCATCGCCCGGCAGAAATCCTATATCATCGTCAAACTGTGCGTTGGGTCTGCATACGATCACACGGCGATATTCCTGTGCCGGATTGTTATATACCTTTTCCATTCCAACAGCAAGCGAATAAAAATGTTTTCGCGGTTCCCGCCATTCCTTTGATGATAACAAGGGGAGCTTCTTTTGCATCTGTCATAAGGGCTTCCTGCATAAAAATATTGTCCGACATTTCTCGGTGATATTCCATAGGGCTTGCTTTTTTTGTAAACAAGCTGGACTATCTTTCCTGAGGATACTCTTCCAAGAAGTGTCTTTTTTGTAGACTGATCCGGCTTCAGTATCACAAATTCATTCTCATGAAATTCCGGTATGGTATGATTTCCTTCCTCGTCACTCTGATAAACCTCTTCAAGAGAAATTCCTTTTTTCTTGAACTCCTTGACCTTATCTTCCGGAATGTATACTTCTGTACGACCGGTATACTGTGCATCATCATCTGAGATCTGCTCACGCTCAAAATCCTCTGCCTGAATTCCCATGATCTGTGCCTTCAGACGAAGTACGATATCCTTTGTCACCAGAATAACCTGCTCATCTGTTTCCGCAAGACCTCTGCATACCTTCAGGATCCTGTTATCCGGTTTGTCATCCGGAAGATCCGGCGGCAGCTCTACGTGTACAAAATTTTTTTCAATACGAAGAATACCACCGCCGGAAAGTGCTACTCCCTGTAACAGATCACCCTTCTGCCTGTACCATTCCAGCTTTCGGACTGCGGCTCTTGCATTGATTCCTTTTTTCGCCCTCTGCCTTTTTTAAGTCCATCCAGTTCTTCCAGCACCACCAGCGGAAGTACCAGATTATTGTCCTCAAAACACTCCAATGCATATGAGCCTGGATCAGTACATTCGTATCTATCACATAGGTTTTTATCATTATATGCATGCGCTCCTTTTCTGACTTCTGTCCCTTTTTCAGAAAATATGGTAGCATGCTTATTTTTCGGTTACTATCTCATTATTATGATTTTTGTATAAAATTATCGTAAAATCTTCTATTCCATGATGAAGCGGAACCTTCCTACAGTGCCTCTTTATACAGTGCCAGGATATCCTCCCGAACGGTTTTCTGAGGATTTATCGCAATGTTTCCGCTTTTCATGGCATCCTCTGTCATCTGCGCAAAATACTCATCCGTAACCCCTGCATCCGATAATTTCGCAGGGATCCCAACCTGTGTATTCAGCTCACGGACTGCCTGCTCCAGCATTCCTTTTGAAAACTCAGACTCACATTTCTCTTCCGTGGAAATATAATTATAGATCTTCTGATATTTTCCGAAGGCTGCCTCTTCGTTATATTTCACGATATACGGAAACAGGATTCCGTTTGCAACACCGTGAGGCACATTGAAAAAAGCACTGACCGGATGCTCATGGCATGGATATTTCCAAGTCTTGCCCAGGAAAAAGCAATCCCGGCAAACAGAGAGCCTGCCAGCATATCGGAGGCTGCTTCCAGATTGCTGCGGTCTGCCACGTAGGTGCGGATGCTCCGCCCGATCAGCTCCATTGCTTTTTCGCTCATTGCCTCGGAAAATGGAGATGCGTCCAGAGAAACGTAAGATTCCTCTGCATGGATCAGTGCATCGATCCCGCAGGCAGCTGCCACGGAAGCCGGTGCGGAGGTGAGAAGCAACGGATCCAGAAGTGCATAAGCCGGGATCAGCTTATAGGAAAATACTGTAAGCTTGTAATTTCGTTCGTGATCGGTAATAACAGAAAAAGCCGTAACCTCTGAACCGGTTCCGGCAGTTGTAGGAATGGCGATCAGCGGGATGATCTCCCCCGGAACCTTGTCTGCACCTTCATATTCTGTGATGCTGCCGCCGTATTTCGCCACAACGCCTACGGCTTTTGCCACATCCATCGGGGAACCGCCGCCAAGAGCAACAATAAAATCCGCTCCGCTTGCCTGGAACGCTTCTGCTGCACGTTCCACAGTCTCCACCGATGGATTTCCTTCTGTATCACAAAAGGTGCTGACTGCAATGCCTGCCTGTGTAAGGATTTCTTCACACTGCCCCACTACGCCAAGTCTGTTCAGTGTGGGGCCGGAAATGATAAAGCCATGTTTTCCGCCAACTTCCGCTGCCCCGGGAGCTCCTTAACTATCACCTTCACCAAAAAAGAATATTCTGCGGTACGGAAAATGTAAATCTTTTCATGCTGTTCGTCTCCTCCGCTTATTCTGAAAGTGCTTTTACTGTCTCTTCAATGATGGCAGCCGCCTGATCACAGTCTTCCTCTGTAATGATCAGCGGCGGTACCATACGGATGGTATGTGCTCCGATGGCCGTGATCAGGAGATGTCTGTCCAGACAGCCATGCTTTACATCCACACCGGAAATAGTATCAATCAAACTCCACGCCTACCAGAAGACCCTGACCACGAACCTCTTTTATATGAGGGATCTTTGCAAGCTTTTCCATAAAATAGGTGCCCATTTTTGCCGCATTGCCAGCCAGATCTCTGTCAAGAAGTTCACCAACCTCGGCCAATGCTGCAGCACAGGAAACCGGATGTCCGCCGAAGGTTGTTCCGTGAGAACCAGGTGTGAAAGCTTTTGCCACTTCCTCTGTAGCACAGATCGCACCGATCGGCATACCTCCTCCAAGTGCTTTTGCCATGGACACGATATCCGGTTTGATCCCGTAATGCATATAGCTCATCACATTACCGGTTCTGCACCAGCCTGTCTGGACCTCATCAATAAGAAGGAGCATATCGTTCTCATCACAGAATTCCCGGAGTCCCTTCATAAATTCCATGGTTGCCGGATGGACACCGCCCTCGCCCTGTACAGGCTCTATCATGATGGCAATGGTATTTTCCGTGCAGGCATCTTTAAAAGCCTGAAGATCATTGTACGGTGCATAGGAAAATCCGTAGGTCATGGGACCGAAGCCGACCTGGCATCCGTTTCCCGGCTGTCCGGTGGCGGACATGGCACCAAAGGTCCTTCCATGGAATCCCATTTTTGCAGTTACGATATGATAACGGTTCGGACCATATTTTTCGATTCCGTATTTTCTTGCCATTTTGATCATGGCCTCGTTTGCCTCTGTACCGGAGTTCTGGAAAAAGATCTTATCCATTCCGATGGTTGTGCAGACCTTTTCAGCAAGAAGTGCCTGGGGAATGGTGTACGGATAGTTGAAGGTATGCATCAGTGTCTGCGCCTGGTCTACAACCGCTTTTACCACCTTTTCATTGCAGCTCCTGCGGAGTTTACTGCGATACCTGCATAAAAATCCAGATATTTTTCGCCCTTCTCATTGTAGATATACTGGTCTTTTGCACTTTCTGCCAGAAAATCCATTCTCTCATAGGTCTCGATCATGTATTTGTTTACTTTTTCCTTGATATCCTCAAATGTCAGTCCTGTTTCTTCCAGCTTCATTTCTTTTCCTCCCCTTTTGTGATCTGTTCTGATAAGATCTGTTCCCTTGTGATCAGACCCTTCATCACCAGATATTCTTCGATCATCTTTACGCATCCTGTAATTCCGACTTTTTCACTGTTCAGCGTCATATCGTAATTGACGGGATTGGTCCAGTAATTTCCTTTTGTATAATATTTATAATAGTCCGCTCTGTACTTATCTGTGTTCTCAATGGTGGCTGCTGCCACATCTGCGGATACCTTCATCCTCTGCATGGTCCGCTCCAGACAGAAAGCACGCGGTGCTTCGATATAGATACTTACCACATTTTTTTCTGCCCTTTAAGACATAATCCGCGCATTTTCCAACGATCACGCAGGATTCCTGATCTGCCAGGTTTCTGATGATCTGTGACTGATACTCAAACAGCCGGTCATCGGAAACAAATTTCTCATTTCTTGCAATGTACTGCCTGGATCTGGGCAGCCCTTTAAGAAATCCTGTAAATCCTCCGTTGTTCCGGATACGCTCATTGATATCCAGGAAGAGCTTTTCATCCAGTCCGCTCATCTGGCTTGCCAGTGTCAGGATACGGTTTTCATAGCAGTGGATCCCCAGATCTTTTGCCAGCATGGAGGCGATTTCCTTTCCGCCGGTTCCAAAACCTCTGGCAAAGGTTACAATAAAATTTTCCATTTTATACTCCTCCTATCCTGCCAGATAACGGCTCAAAAATTCTCTGGTACGGGCATTTTTTAGGATTTTTAAACAGCTCTGCCGGAGGTGCGTCCTCCACAATGTAACCCTGATCCATAAAAATCGTCCTGGTGGAAACATCTCTGGCAAATGCCATCTCATGAGTCACAATGATCATGGTAAGGCCTGTGGTCGCCAGCTCCTTCATAACATTTAAAACCTCTCCTACCATCTCCGGGTCCAGCGCTGATGTAGGTTCATCAAAAAGCAGGACCTCCGGATTCATGCAGAGCGATCTTGCAATGGCAACCCTCTGCTTCTGCCCACCTGAAAGCTGTGTGGGATTTGCATTGATAAACGGTGCCATTCCTACCTGCTTCAGATGTGTGATCGCCCGGTCAAAGGCTTCTTCCTTTGACAGATGAAGGACTTTTTCTTGTACAGAGCATACAGTTCTGGAGAACAGTCATGTTGTTAAAGAGATTAAAGGACTGAAATACCATGCCCACCTTTGACCGGTATTCATTGATCTCCTTCTGGACTGCTCCGATCTCTTTTCCATGATAGCGGATCTTTCCGCTGGTCTGGGTTTCCAGCTTGTTGATACAGCGAAGCAGAGTGGATTTTCCGGAACCGGAGGAACCAACGATACAGATGATCTCGCCCGGCTCCACGTTGAAATCGATTTTTCGCAGTACCTCATGCTGCCCGAATGCTTTACTTAATTCCTCAACGGATATGATTGCATCACCCATTATTTTTCCCTCCTTACGGATTTTCCATATATTCCACTGCCAGTGCGTAGTTCTCTGTTTTCTTCATCTTCTTTTCAAGGAATGTAAACAGACGGTTGAATACAAAGCAGAGTACAAAATAGATCACTGCAATAACAAGATAGGATTCAAAATATTTATAATAATTTCCGCCTACAGTTTTCGCTGCCATAAACAGCTCCTGAACTGCGATAACATTCAGAACGGAAGTCATTTTCAGATTTGTAAGAAATGTATTTGCCATCTCAGGGATGATGTTTTTGAAGGCCTGCGGAAGTACTACATAGATCATAGTCTTCATAGGTGACATTCCCATGGCCCAGGCGCCTTCCCTCTGTCCCATATCAATGGAACCGATACCGGCTCTGACAGTTTCTGCCATGTAGGCTCCGGTGTTCAGTACCGTTACCATAACACCTGCAAACAATGGTGTAATATTCACATTTGCCTGACGGATACCATAATACAGGACCATTGCCTGAACGATCATAGGCGTATCTCGGAAAACCTCCACATAGATCCTGCAGATTGCCTTTAAGATTTTAAAAAATTCCTTTTTTCAGAATGCTGTCGCCTTCATTGATACGGATATCCTGGATGATACCGATGATATAGCCCAGCAGGAAACCAAGAATGGTTCCTGCTACAGCTATATAGAGAGTCAGCCAGGTTCCTTCCAGAAACATACTGGAATATTTTTTGCCAGAAAGATCATCCATTCCAGGGAATTGGACGGATCTGTAATTGAAAAGCCTAACATATCTCCACCTCACTTGGACTAGTTCGCTGCCGGCTGCTGTGTCAGAACAGTATCCATCAGCTCATCCATTTTCTCTTTATCGTTCCAGCCGATGTCATCCATGGCACCCTGCAGCTTATCTCTCAGCTCTGTGTCATCTTTTCTTGTTGCGATGCAGACATTGACCATTTCATCATCATCTTTAAAGGTATCCTTCTCATCCAGGTTGATGATCTTCAGATCCTTGTTTGTCAGTGCTGCTGATTCTGCTGTAGGAACATCTACAACGCAGACATCTGCAACTCCGTTGGAGATTGCCATAAAGCACTCGGAGGTTGTCTCATAGTTTCCGGACTGCTCTGCACCGTCGATCTGATCCAGAAGCGGTACCCATCCGGTTCCAAGCTGTGTGGTAACCTTGCAGCCTGTTCCTGCAAGATCGGAAAGGCCTTTGACATCGTCATATTTGCCGCCTGCCTTTACTACGATACAGTTATCTCTGTAATAATATGGTTCTGTAAAAGCATATGATTTTTCTCTTTCTGCCGTTTTTCCCATACCTGCGATGATACAGTCATAATCGCCGGCATCCATGGAGATTCCGATGGAGGACCACTCAACCTTGTGAATCTCCAGCTTCATTCCAAGCTGATCTGCAAGCTTCTGGGCTACTGCCACATCGTAGCCATATGCGTAATAATCACTGCCGTAAATAGGTTCTGCCTTGCTTCCGTCCGGGGTTGTGTCTGTATCCTGGGTCCAGTTGAACGGTGCATATGCACATTCCATACCAACCCTTAACACATCCTTATCGGATTTGTCTGCTGCCCATGTGGAAGCTGCTGTAGATGCTAACATTGCTGCGGAAATAATACCTGTGATCACCATTTTGCCTAAAAGATTTTTTTCATATTCGTTTCCTCCTCTTCTACATAGCTGGCACAAAACATATTTAACTGGTCGACCTGAACGTTTTCGCCTGTAAACAAAAAGGGCGCTGAAAGAAATTTTTCATTTCCTTCAACGCCTTTGTTGTTTGATAGACTTCATTATACTCAGGAGAAGCTTTTTCGTCAACTTTCATTTTGCACAAACAAACTGTTCATTTTGCACAGTGTTGTAAATATATGAACCTGATCTTCAGGAAAACATCAGCTGTTTGATCAGGATACAGTTTATTATATCCAGATATTCCATATAGTCATCCAGTTCAAAATCTATCAGCTCCTGGATCTTATTCAGCCGGTACTGCAGGGAATTTCTGTGGATAAAAAGCTCCTTCGCCGTTTTTCCGACGCTGAACCCGTTCATGTAATAGGCAAGCAGGGTATCCAGGAGAAACGTTCCGTTTGCATGATCATATTCCTCCAGCTTTCCCAGCCGTTCATTGCAGTAATTCAGGATCTCATCATGGTTGTCGTTATTGAACAGATACTGATAGATCCCCATGGCTGTTGCACTTAAAACTTTCTTGTGCTTGGGATTTGGAAGTATGTCTTTTTTGGGGATCAGACGCTTTGCCTCCTGATAGCTGGTGCCGAAATCTGCCGGATTGGTGTAGATACCGCCCAGGATACAGGTGCTTCGGATGGTTCCGTGAAACTGCGGACTGGCATCGATCTTCTGCAGAACCTTCTCCAGCTCATGTTCAATGCTTTTGTCTTTTTTTGCCTCAAAAAGAAGGACAAATTTGTTGAGAAACCGGAGGAACATGGGCTTACCTTCCATTGCCATGACTTCCTGGTTCAGATAATTGGCATAATACTCGTAGATATGCTCATCCTGCTCCAGATTGATACCGTACTTCCGGTCAGCCACAATGATCCCGACTCTGCAGGGTGTAGTAAAATTGATCCCGAACTGCTGGGAGATTTTTTCGATATAGCGATCATTAATATCATAGCCAAACAAAAGATTGTAAAGATAATCTCCCATCCGTTTATTCTGCATTTCATATTCCAGGATGATCTTTCCCACACTCTGGGCAATATCCACAAAAGAAGCTCCTTCCCACCGGATGTAAAACAGCGGAAGCTTCAGTTCATTTGCTTTGTCGATCATCTCCTTCGGGACGGGCTCCTTGTCATCGGTGATAGAGATCCCAAAGCCGGAAATTCCAAGCCCATACAGTTCTTCCATGGCTTTCCCGGCTTCTTCCAGGTCAAACCGGACATAGTCTGCCACACACAGAGCAAAATTCCCCTGGTTCATATGCTCCTCAAAAGGCCGGGTCTGCACCATATAGGTCCATGTGACAGGTCTTGTGAGGCCTTTTTCCCCGGCGATCAGCTCCACTCCGTCCAGCTGCAGCTCCAGTATATCCTGACAGGTGATCATATGCATCAACTCCTTATTTTTGCAGTATTTCACACACTCGCATCCATAAACAGGCAAAACAATATCTGATCTTCTCATCCTTCCGTTATCCTAGCAGAAATATCGGATTTCGGCAACTTATAAAAAAACCTGGAAGAACTCAGCCACAGGCATTTTATTTCTTCCAGGTTTTTCTGTTTTCAGATTCTCAGTCAGCTGTTTTTGATCCGGCAGCCGGCACAGCTCTGCATCCAGTTACATTCAGATTTATTCTGCCTGTGGTTTGCGTACCTGTGCTGTACCCTTCTTTGCTCCGACAGATTTTTCAGCATGCTCTTTCACAAGATTTCGTCCAAGCAAAGTCAGGCATACAAATGCGATCACTGCAAAAACAGCTCCGATCCCAAATACCACGTTCATCTCATAACCATTGCTGCTCACCAGACCGGAGATCGCCGGTGCGCCAAAGGTTGCGAATACGATACCGAACATAACAAATCCGTAATTTTCTCCGGTGTGTTTCATTCCGAAAATGGAGCTTGTCAGAGACGGAAAGCTTCCCATGATGCCGCCATAGCAGCCGTACATCAGCACAACGGCAACCGTTACTGCCAGGGATCTTGATACAGCGAGAACTCCCATAGCGATCACTGCCACGATCAGCACTCCTTTGATGCAGACGATCCTGCCCACTTTATCTGCCAGTGTCGGAAGCACCAGTCTTGCTCCCGCATTGACAATGGATCCAAGCATAACGGCACTGACTGCCACTGCAGACGGGATTCCAAGGTCGATCTGGTAGGTCTGGGATACCGGTGAAACCATAAAATAAGAAATCAGTCCAAAGAACATGGTCGCAAGAAGAAGATAAAAATTCTTTGTTCTCATCATCTCTCCGGATGTATACTGCTTCATCTCCGGTGTCCCGGACTTTGCCGCAGAGCCACCTGCGTTCACTAGACTCTTATCGGGTGCCTGAAAAAAGATACCGCACAGGATCCAGGAAATCGTGATGGCCACGCCAACGATCAGAAGGGTTTTCTGCACACCTTCCGCTTCCAGCAGCTTTCGACTCAGCGGCGCCAGGAAAAATCCACAAAGTCCGTTGGCAGTTACCACAACACCGGAAGCAAATCCAGTACGGTCCGGGAACCATCTCTGCACGGTTGCCAGGATCACCGTGTAGATCATTCCCTGTCCAAATCCCTGCATCACTCCATAGGACAGATACATAGGAAGCGGTGTGGGAACGATCAGAAATGCAGATGCCAGGATTCCTGCCGCAAAGATCCCGCCTCCGATCCATACAATCGTCTTTTCCTTAAAGCGATTCTGCATCCTTCCGCCTACGATGTTTCCAAATACAAAGGTGCTAAGTGCCAGATAAAAACACATGGATGCCTGTCCCTGACTCCAGCCTGCCTGCTCCATCACATAGGGCTGATAAATAGACCATACATGGGGATATCCGGTAAAAAAGATCGCAAAAGCTCCAAATATCATGGTCAGCAGACGCTGTTTTTTCTGTATTCCTGTCATAATTTCCTCCTCTGAAAAAGATTTCCGGCCTGCTCTGTACTCTCTGCCCACAGAATGCAGCCTGTTTCTGTACACACGATCTGCACGTTTTTCCTGCACATTAGCTTCACTTATCTTTGATATTCTTTTGTTTGCGTGCCATTATCTTTTATTTGCGTGTCAAATGCGTGTTAATTATGTTGTGTGTATGTTATCACACGCAGTCTTATTATGCAATATAAAATTTTACAGCTTTTTTCTGTTTTCTCATTTTTGTCCAAAGTTTCCTGTTATTTCTTTGTATATTATTCACAACGGCGTTGTTTTATGCACGCATGTGCACGCATTAATTCTTGTATAAAATCCTTATTTCATCTAATATATTTCAAATTTTGATCCTTTTCCTGCAGCAAAAAAGCACGCATTTTTAAGCAGGCGTGCTTTTCCGTTTTTTTATCTCTTTTTCACTTTATCTGTTCACAGCCCCATAACTGTCCCTTAAAAAATTATCTATATTGGATATTTTTAAATACACAAGTAAGTTTTATAATCTGGAACCAACAGAAATCAAACACAAAATCAATGATTACGGAGGATAAAGATCATGTCTGCAACAAACGAAAGATATAAACTGAACAAAGAACTGGCACAGATGTTAAAGGGCGGTGTGATCATGGATGTCACAACACCTGAGCAGGCAAAAATTGCCGAGGCTGCCGGAGCCTGTGCGGTTATGGCTCTGGAGCGTATTCCTGCCGATATCCGTGCAGCAGGCGGTGTTTCCCGAATGAGTGACCCGAAAATGATCGAAGGGATCCAGAATGCAGTTTCCATTCCAGTTATGGCTAAATGCCGTATCGGACATTTTGTGGAAGCACAGGTACTGGAAGCCATTGAGATCGACTATATTGATGAAAGTGAAGTTCTTTCTCCTGCTGATGATGTTTATCATATCAATAAAAGAGAATTCAAAGTTCCTTTTGTATGCGGTGCCAAAGATCTTGGAGAGGCACTCCGCCGCATCAATGAAGGTGCTTCCATGATCCGTACAAAGGGTGAGCCCGGAACCGGTGATATCGTTCAGGCAGTCCGCCATATGCGAAAAATGAACAGCGAGATTGCAAAGCTTACCAGCATGCGTAAAGACGAACTTTTTGAGGCTGCAAAAACTCTCCAGGTTCCTTATGAACTGGTATCCTATGTACATGACAACGGCAGACTTCCGGTTGTAAACTTTGCTGCCGGCGGTGTTGCCACTCCTGCAGATGCCGCTCTTATGATGCAGCTTGGCGCCGAAGGTGTCTTCGTCGGTTCCGGTATCTTTAAATCCGGAAATCCGGCAAAAAGAGCTGCTTCCATCGTAAAAGCAGTTACCAACTACACCGATGCCAGACTGATCGCAGAACTTTCCAGAGATCTTGGCGAAGCTATGGTCGGGATCAATGAACAGGAAATCGCCTTACTGATGGCAGAAAGAGGCAAATAATGACAATTGCGGTACTGGCTTTACAGGGTGCTTTTGCAGAACACGAAAAGGTTCTTGACCGCCTTGGCGTTTCTCATATCGAGCTGCGCCAGGCAGGTGATCTTAAAAAGCCTTTCGACGCTCTGATCCTTCCGGGCGGGGAAAGCACTGTTCAGAGCAAGCTATTAAAAGAGCTTGATATGTTTGAGCCCCTGAAAAAAAGAATCGAAAACGGAATGCCCGTTCTGGCTACCTGTGCCGGACTGATCCTTCTAGCTTCTGAGATCGAAGGACAGGACAGCTGTCATTTTGGCACCATTCCCATGTGTGTGCGCAGAAATGCCTACGGAAGACAGCTTGGAAGCTTTCATACGGAAGAAACGGTTAAATCAGTGGGCAAAGTTCCCATGACCTTTATCCGTGCGCCTTATGTGTCTGACGTCCACGATGGTACAAGGGTTCTGGCTTCTGTCGAAGACCGGATCGTTGGCGTACAGTACAACAATCAGCTGGCCTTTTCTTTTCATCCGGAACTGGATGAAGACACCCGGATCCATGAAAGATTTCTGGAAATCGTCCGTAATTCCTGAAGCTGAAATTCCGGGATAACAGCCTCTTTTCATCACATGAAATTGTTTTCTGAAAACGAATGCCACCAGACACACCTGTAAAAGATGTAAAAATCCGGGAACACAGAGTAATATGGACTGTGTTCCCGGATTTCTGATATTTTCTGAGCTTTATTTCTCAGCTTATTTGATTGTCTTCAGCTCATACTCCCTGGTTCCCAGACCGATCTTTTCTGCCTGATCCAGAGTTGCCTTCCACTCAATATTCGGATTGGAATCCTTAAAGTGATCATGATGACAGTGCCATCCCGGCTCTGCCAGATGCTCTCCAAGCTGGCTGTTGGCGATCGGTGTTGCCTTCAGGCAGGCATCTGCACAGGCCTGATCCAGTGCAACCGGGTCAAAGCTTGCGAACATTCCGATATCCGGAAGGATCGGCGCATCATTTTCACCATGCAGTCACAGTTAGGGCTGATATCCTGTACCAGCGCAATATGGAAATGGGGACGTCCGTGACAGACAGCCTGTGCATACTCTGCCATCTTGCGATCAAGAAGCTCGTTTGCACTGCTATTCGGATTGTATACGGCATCATAGCTGCAGGCCCCGATACAGCGGCCACAGCCTTTGCATTTATCGTAATCGATAACTGCTTTCTTGTTTACATATGTAATCGCATCACTTCCGCACTCTTTCGCACAACGGCGGCAACCACGACAGACATCTTCATGGATGGCCGGCTTTCCGCTGGCATGCTGCTGCATCTTTCCGGCACGCTTCCGCATCCCATACCGATATTCTTCAGAGCACCGCCAAAGCCGGTTGTCTCATGTCCCTTGAAATGGCTGAGACTGATAAAAATATCTGCGTCCATGATAGCATGTCCAATCAGGGCAGTTTTGCAGTATTCTCCGTTTACTACCGGAACTTCTACTTCATCGGTTCCTCGAACTCCGTCACCGATGATGATCTGGCATCCGGTTGTGATCGTGTTAAATCCGTTAAGATTTGCACAGTCCAGATGCTCCAGTGCGTTCTTTCTGCTTCCCGGATAAAGGGTATTACAATCTGTCAGGAACGGCATTCCGCCCTGCTCCTTACAGAGATCTGCTACTACCTTTGCATAGTTCGGACGAAGGAATGCCATATTTCCAAGCTCTCCGAAATGCATCTTGATGGCTACGAATTTTCCATCCATATCGATATCTTTGATTCCTGCGGCAACGCAGAGTTTTTTTCAGTTTGTCCAGCTGGCTGGTTCCCACCGGACAACGAAAATCAGTGAAATAAACTGTTGATTTTTCCATTCTGGTTTTTCTCCTGCTGATTCTTTTTATGTAATTACATTTATTTAAACTCTACACGTTTTTTCTGTTTCTGTCAACGGATACTCGCATTCGTACACGACAAACGCATGAATGGTTAGCAACTGCAAATTCTATTTTTTCTACTTTTAAGCTTCTAAAAGCTCTTCTAAATACTTAATTGGACGCAAACTTACTACGAACCTTTTCTTCTCATTGACAACT
>ENA-OQAJ01000072-OQAJ01000072.1-human-gut-metagenome-genome-assembly--contig:-NODE-72-length-27948-cov-3.754502_pt1 | contig 27948 bp, 36 predicted proteins | sample MGYA00242736_ERZ504529 | MGnify/ENA primary metagenome ERZ504529 (study PRJEB26092, sample SAMD00036275) | human gut metagenome | host: Homo sapiens | study: EMG produced TPA metagenomics assembly of...
TGAAGATGGCAGCAAATAATTCGGGTTAAATACGCTTTTTATGCAAGGCAAAAAAAGGAAGATTTCAGACGAATAACAACGTGGTGTTTGTGAATCGCTCCCTTCATCCCCGGTAAAAGGGGTTAGCAACAATCTATATTTTGACGAAACGGAAATTGATTAGTACCTTCCCATAAAAAATGATATGAAAAAGACAAAACTTGAAAATCAGCAACAGGTTTGGAAAGGATGCAAAAAAACAACCGGTCAGACAGCAAGCATGGCACATTCCGAAAATATGGTCAGCCGCCTATCGACACACCGGAAGAAACCTCTGCAATTCCTTTTAAAAAAATGAAGCCGAAGAATGAAGCATACAATATTCCACGTATCGAAAAAAAGTGACTGCACGATAAAATGAAAAGCTGCAACGGAAGAACTGACTTGCGGATTCTGCGGGGAGAACATAACCATACAGGCATACAGCCACTACAACTGTTTCCGGAAAAAGAAGATTATACAACCGGAAAAACAGAAAGGCATCCACTCGGAGAAAAGCAAGCAAACGATTGAAGCGGACTGCCGATTTAGCGGCGAAATATCCGACTACCTATATACAGCCCTAAAAGGCTGGGGCATATGGGTAAGCAACAGACTGCCGGGCAAATAAAAGGAGAGTGGCATAGCCGCCGGAAAGAGGTTGTCTCGATGTGGCCGAAGCTCCGAAAGCAGACCGGATATGCCTCTCTCCTTTGCCTTCCCCATTCCTGGATTTCACACAATCACGGAGCCTGCGAGTGACTATGAGAAATCCTGAAACGGGGGACAGTCACTCCGCTGAAAGGGTGGGTGGGAAACATGTGACTTTCTCCAAAATAACAAATAGGGGTATAAAGATCTCAAAAGAAAAGAAAGCCGTTCCAGAAAAGACTGGAGCAACTATCACCATCTACTGTTCTTTAAGTTAATTGCAGCAAATCCAAATCATCAGTGACCAATCCATCCAATACATGTTGGATTTTATCAAATATAGCCTTATCTATGCCATACGTGGCGCATAACGATTGAAATTTGCTTACAGCATCGAACACCTGTAATATCTTCTTTTCGGGCTCCTCTACAAAATCCTCGGCAAAGTTGACGAAATCACTTGTAGTCAAGGCAGACCTTTTGCCCATCACGCCCATCGAATGAATGTGTGCTGAAGAATTTTCCCATGTATTTGCCGTGAACATTACATCATATGCAGGTGATAAACGCCATACCCCTGCCTTATCCATGATAAACGATATGTTCTTATTATGATCATCGGATATACCTGCGACATAATTAAATACCATTCTGATAAATATCTGATCTTTGTCTTCCTGGGGAAGTTTCAGAGTCTCTGCTATCCAACACAGCTTCATATAATCATCTGCACCCGGCATAATGGCCGCAAGGGTCTGACTAAAGAGCTTTTCTCCATTCTTACGATCAAATCTTTCCGTTACGAAATGATTTCTTCCATCAATTTCTTTCAGGAAGCATGGCATCATGTTGATTCCCGCCGCCTTTGCCATTTCGCTATATACCATTTCTATCTCTGTGGTAGGAGAGTCATCTGCTTCTTTAAATTTGATGATATACTGCTTAAAATTTTCAGGCAAATCCACCTGGCCGGAACGAAACTCTTCCGTTTCGAGATTATAGGCAATCACTGCCTTCGGGCGCATGCCACCGGCAGAAGTTCCAAGATATATCAACTTTTTCATCGTGAGGCTATCCTCCGGTGATATGACAGCAGCATCTCGATCATTATATATTTTAGAAGCCAAAGTTGCCAATGATGACATATTTACTGACTCATGGATGGCATCATCATTAAATTCCGGTTCAAATTCCAATGCTCCCATAGCCCTCTTGCCAATATAAGAGAGCTTCAATAGAGGCAATGATTCCGTAACCTTTATATTATTATCCGTGAGCCATTGGTCAAATAGGGAAGCCCCCCATTTGTCAGGAAGCGCATCTGCAAGAAATTCCGGAAGCCCTTGATATAATTTATCTTTATTCCCATAGAAAGACGCAAACAAAGGGGTTCTCTTAGGGTGTGTGGAAGGGCATATATCATAATCTTGTTTCCTATATTCATCCGTAAATTGGAATACAGAACAATGCTTTTCAAAGTCCCAATTCAATTTGCCAATGCAAGTCCCCCACAGATATACATTCACTATAATCGGCTCTTTCTTCATACCATCTTACGTTTACCGTTAATTCTTTGTATTCTTTTACCTGTTTTTTCATTGATTAGGAAAGGGGAGTCTGGAAGTTCCGGAACCAAACCGACAACGCCTTCAAGAGTTCCACTTATACGCAAAATCTTAAGCAATGTACTTAGGGCAATATCACTTACTTTACAAGATTCTATTCTCTTAATAGTAACGATAGATACTCCTGCCTTATCCGCAAATTCTTGCTGGGAAAAACAGCAGCTAAGTCTTATAGACTTAACTCTCTTGCAGATTCTTTACATACATTCATCTGAAATTCGTATATTGTATATGTATCATATAATCTTTTCATAGAAAAACATATTTAGGTATCATTTTTGATACAAAAATACCGATAAATCTGAAAATCACCAAATTAAGAAACACTTTTTTTTATAATCTTCTGCCGCATTAGCAAACGATTGAAGCGACCTTGTGCCGCTTCAATCGTTTGATTGCTTTTTCTTTTTAGTCCGGGGGTTCTTATTTTTCCGGAGTCGGGTAGAACTTAGTAGCTACCATCACAATGCGGTTACGTTTCTCCCCACTTTTAGAATCCGTCCATTCTTCCGGCTTAAAGTAGCCTTCAACGGTAATCAGTACATCTTTTTGCAGTATCCAAAAAGCATAGCGGTCTTCCATCTTACTCCAGGCTTCAACTTTCATAACAGAGGAAACAAATGTTTTTTCTTCATTTATCTTGCCTATGCGACTGACCACAATAGAGAAGTGTGCAACCTTTACTATTTCGAATAAATGGATTTCTGCATCCCTACAAATCCTGCCTGTTACTGCGAATGAATTTTCAATCTTTTTCATATCTCTGATTTTTTAGAAGTTAATTAATCAATTTTACAGTGCAATAACTGATTGTTGGCTTTGGGGGACACCATGAAAAAAGATATAAATACTCTTTTTATGCTGGCCGGAAAAAGGAAGATTTGTAACTTTTTTTATTGGTGAAGATGGCAGCAAATAATTCGGGTTAAATACGCTTTTTATGCAAGGCAAAAAAAGGAAGATTTCAGACGAATAACAACGTGGTGTTTGTGAATCGTCCCCTTATCCCCGTAAAAGGGGTTAGCAACAATCTATATTTGCAACGGAAAATGATTTGACTTCCCTAAAAAATGATATGAAAAAGACAAAACTTGAAAATCAGTAACAGGTTTGGAAAGGATGCAAAAAAACAACCGGTTAGACAGCAAGCATGGCACATTCCGAAAATATGGTCAGCCGCCTATCGACACACCGGAAGAAACATCTGCAATTCCTTTTAAAAAAATGAAGCCGAAGAATGAAGCATATCATATTCCACGTATCGAAAAAAAGTGACTGCACGATAAAATGAAAAGCTGCAACGGAAGAACTGACTTGCGGATTCTGCGGGAGAACATAACCACACAGGCATACAGCCACTACACCTGTTTCCAATAAAAGAAGATTACACCACCGGAAAAGCAGAAAGGCTCCACTCGGAGAAAAGCAAGCAAACGATTGAAGCGGACTGCCGATTTGGCAGCGAAATATCCAACTACCTATCTACAGCCCTAAAAGGCTAGGACATATGGGTAAGCAACAGACTGCCGGGCAGTCACTCCGCTGAAAGGGTGGGTGGGAAAAAACTAAGTGGACGCAAAAACAACCTTACCATTGGGGGATAAACTTCCCCTTATTTCACTTCACATATTCTTTACCCCACTTCAATTGATTCAACAAACTTCAACAACAAAGCGACTGTTACCGTATGAAATGAAAGCTGATTGAACAACTTATGCGCTTTCAGCATCTCAATAGCGGCTTCAGCCGTAACAACTCTCTGTTCATAAAGCCGAATTGTCGCATATAACTGGTCATTTGCGACAGGCCCCATTATTAGGTCATAGTCACCGTTTTCTCTTCCTCTGCGGTTGTTGACAACAAACTCCAGCCATTCTTTTGTCGCACCCATAAACCGAAGAACCGGATATTCCCTATCAAGAATATCATCGGGAACTTCATAAACAGAGACGATTGCTTTTTCGCTCTGTTCCCTGTTCTTCTTCAACAAAGCCCATTTTTTTGCTTGTTCAAAGTTGGTTGTCGTATAAAATCCCTTCCCAAAGTCCGTAGCCTTCCGTCCTTTCTGTATATTAGGGCGTTTCACGGTAACTGTAGATCCATGAAATAGTCTCATTTTCTTTTTATTGATATAAGTCGTTATAGTATCTAATATATATTCGGGGTCTTGGGTATGAAGCATTTCAAAAGTCTCATCCAAAAAAATCAAAAACCCCATAGTCCGAAAACAACAACAAGGTTTCTTCCGCACTTTGTTTCTTTTCCTCCCTATAATTCTCAATGCAGAACATCTTGAAAAGCAGGATCTTCGTGTCACCGTTATACCGTCGTTTTTCTTCTGTTTTTTCCTTCTCCAATGTTTCATAAAGCGACAATGTACTTGAATACCATAACTTGGTACTCTTATCCAGCAAAGATTTATACAACTTGGAAGAATATATATAATACAGTGCATCGCCTAAAGGCAATGCCTTTTTCTTCATGACCAGTTCTACCAGCTCTCTCATCACGAATGGGAGCATGGTTGAGTCAAGTTCTCCTTGATTTTTATGAGTAATTTCCATATTCTTGTTGTTATTACTTTAGCATATTTTCGAAAACACCTTCTTCACAGTTCTTTATACACACCTGACACTCGGCCACCACTTCTCTTAATATTCGGGCACATTCTTCATTCGAATGCCCTTGCAGTAATTCATAGGCATATCGCATCAGTTCATTAGCTTCCATTGTTTCCATCCTTATCAATAATATTCAAGTTCATCATTATTTTCTGCAACGACTCCATATTTGGAGTTCCTAACCAACACACACCTATGCAAAAGGTCATATTGTTCTCTGTATCTGAAAAACGCATATTGTTTTACCTTTTACAAACATTGTTGTCCCATTAAAATCTAAAAGAGTTCTTTGAAATATTTGAAATTTAGTTAGTTACAGCGATTTTCCGAGCGAACGGACTTGAATTTGTAGCTTTGCATCAGATTAATCCGATGGCATATGTTCCAAGACAAATACGTTTTCGCTCAATTGGCTTCATTTCTGAATCGAAGTAAGTTTAACCGCATAGTCACCAAGTATGATGGTGATAAATATGTGAAGCACTTCACCTGCTGGAATCAACTACTTGCTTTGATGTTTGGTCAACTTTCTAATCGTGAAAGTCTGCGAGATTTGATAGTTGCTCTTGAAGCTCATCATCCAAATGTTATCATTTAGGAATGGGTAAAAATGTATCAAAGTCATCGCTGGCAAGAGCAAATCAAGATAGAGACTATCACATCTTTGAAGAATATGCTTACTACCTGGTTAGCGAAGCACGACAAAAGTGTGCTAATCATATTTTCAAACTTGGCGGTAACGTTTATGCTTTCGATTCGACTACTATTGACCTGTGCCTTTCAGTCTTTTGGTGGGCAAAATTCCGCAAAAAGAAAGGTGGTATCAAAGTGCATACATTATATGATGTGGAAACACAGATTCCTGCATTCTTTCATATCACGGAAGCATCCGTACACGATTCTAAAGTTATGATTGAAATTCCTTATGAACCAAGCTCTTATTACATCTTTGACCGCGGTTATAACAACTTCAAAATACTGTATAAAATTCATCAAATTGAAGCCTACTTTGTTGTCAGAGCAAAAAAGAATCTCGGGTACAAATCCATCCAATGGAAACGTAGGCTGCCTAAGAATGTGCTTTCAGACGCAAGTGTATTTCTGACAGGATTCTATCCTAAACAATATTATCCAGAGCCACTTAGATTGGTTAAATATTGGGATGAAGAACAAGAACGAGAATTTACATTCATAACCAATGCGATGCATATATCTGCGCTTCAAGTTGCTGAACTTTATAAAAATCGCTGGCAGGTAGAGCTGTTTTTCAAATGGCTCAAGCAGCACCTTAAAATCAAAAGATTTTGGGGAACTACAGAGAATGCTGTTCGAATACAGATATATGCTGCTATATGCGCTTACTGTTTGGTGGCAATCATTCAACACGATATGCAACTGAACAGAAGTACATATGAAGTGTTACAAATACTGAGCATCTCATTGACTGATAAGACTCATCTGAGAGACCTCTTTGATAAAACTAAATTTCAAAATGACAAAGAACGATTCGGACCAAATGGGCCAAGTTTATTTAATTTTTAATTCGTCCCAATTTTAATGGACACTAATGTTTTACAAAGGTAAAACAATTAAGTAAAATTCATCTATCATTGCTTTTCATATTTATTGTGTCTTTCTCTTTTGCATCGGAAGTATTAGCACTTACAGCAACCAGACAGTATGACATCGCCACGTTTGATCATACCGCTGGAAAACAACGATATACAATCTGAATCAAAACAGATTGTATATCACCAATTTCTTTTTTGTGCCTTGTTTAAAACGTATAAGAAGTTCCTCCGGCAGATTTTCCATCCCAATAGGCAATCAGCTACAGGCGTGTGAAATCATGTAATCATTACGGTGGGCATAGCATTGGGCATAATAATATTCGGATAGAACTACCACCTTGTCGGCTTGGCGCAAAATATCAGCATACCTCTGTTTGTCCTCTTTGTTGAAATACACATCTTGCCCGACATAAGGAACAACCGCCACCAAAACCATATCGGGATATTGTTTCCTTTGTTCAAGTACGGTATGAGCAGCCATCATGTCAAATCCAACCGCACAACCAATATAGAAAAAACGGATTCCATTCTCATAGCAGAAACGTACCTCTTCATTCAACGATACGGACAAAGCATATTTATTTGTTCGTATCGTTCTATGACCGGTAAAAGCAACGGACATCATTTTCATCCATTTATCACGTGCCTTTCTACATATATCCAACGAACCTGCCGAAGTTTTCATACACCATTCCATTCACCTCATAACGATAAGTGAACCAAGTAGTATCTCCAAAGATATCCTTCTGCTTCTCTATATAACTCTCTTTTTCTTTCATCTTATAACATACGGACAACTGTTTTACCTAAAAAGAAACCTCCCAAAACCTCACCTCCTATTTTTTCCAACTGACATGCGAAACGAGCATACGAAAACCCTTTTGTTAAAATATCGTCAAATACCAAGATTTTCTTACCCCGAAAAAAGTCCTTGTCAAATTCTATCACTTGTACTTTTTGAAGCGACTTGCTGTCAAATTTCTCGTGAATAGCCAAACGATCTCCACTGACACGTATATGTTCATACGCATTGATAGCACCTGAAAACTTACACACAGCCGAAGCAAACCCCTTATAACGAAGTTCATTCTTATCAGCGGAAGAAGCCGGAACACAAGCAAAAACAATATTCTTAACATCATCACCAAAAACTTGATGTAACTTATTCGCTATCATCCAAGCTATATTCAAATAAGCTTTTCCATCCTTAAAACTCCATATCATCTTACGAATTTGCCATTCTCTTTCCGTTGCCTGCCGATATTGCATAGGAAGATACTCAAAGAAAGAAAACATCATCTTATGCCATTGTCTGTCTAAACTAGGATATTTACTCTGATGTGCCATAGTCTTTTATCTATTAAAATTAAACTTATGCTTCAGCTAGATTTAAAGACCTTTTTTTAAAACCCCTTTTCCGGGATGGCCTTTTCTTTCTGCCGACTTTTTTTTGTTGAGCTTTCATGCCCCATCTGAGTTTATGAGCCTTTTTTTTACGGCACGCATCAATAAGGAAGGAGGGATTAAGAAAAGTTTTGGACGACAAAAATGTTGGGGACAGCGAAGCCGTCCGGCGTTATTTTTTCGGGACAAAGGGCGAAGACCGGAACTCTTTCGTATCCATCCACCGAAATAAATTTGCCGTTCAAAACAAAGGCTCTCAGACGGGGCTATGAAAAAACGTACATTAGGGGAGGCAGAAAACAAGGAAAAGGGCAGTACGGAAATAAAAGAAAGAATAAAATCCAACATTATTCACATTGATATATAATAGCCAAGTATTTCGCCATATCAATATAAATCCAACTATAATCAAAATCAAACAGTTATCTAATTTATTGGTTATTAAACATATAATACGCCAAAACATTTATTTGGAGAATATAATATTAATTAAACAAAAAATGGCATCATTAAAAATAAAGTAATCGACATTCCTCTATAGAAGGAAAAGCGGGAACATTGTTCTATCAAGTAATTCATAATCGTGTAGCAAGGCAGATAAATTCAGGATACAAGATTTATCCTGACGAGTGGGATATTTTCAATTCCCAAATAATCATACCAGCAAAGACAGGAGAAAACCGGCATCGGTATTTGGTTTCTTTAAAAAAATGTATTGAGGAAGACACCTCACGTCTAAAAGATATTATGATAAGATTTGAGAATCTTGGATACAAATATACGGCAGACGAAATCATTGAATATTATTCCGCTCCTCCTGTGAACGAGTACTTTGTGTCATTTTGTGAGAATCTCATTGAAGAATTGAGACAAATAGGTAAAATACGCACCACAGAAACTTATACCACTACGCTCAATAGCTTCAAGCGATTCATGAATTTCAGAAAGAAAGGCAGAGACATCCCTTTCGACAATATAGACTCCAACCTGATGATGGAATATGAACAATATCTAAAATCTAATGACATTTGTCCGAACAGTACTTCCTATTACATGAGAAACCTCAGAGCCATGTATAATCGTGCCGTAGAAAAAGAATTGGTTATACAGCGATATCCGTTTAAACATGTATATACGGGCATAGATAAAACTGTAAAACGGGCAGTTCCGGCCAAAATTATCCGACAGATACGCGATATGGATTTAAGTCACGACTCCTCTTTGGAATATGCAAGAGACCTATTTATGTTCAGTTTTTATACCCGAGGGATGTCATTTATAGACATGGCTTATCTAAAGAAAAGTAATTTGCAAAACGGTTTTTTATCATATCGCAGAAAAAAGACCAACCAACAGCTAGTAATCAAATGGGAAAAGCCCATGCAAGAAATCATAGATAAATACGATACCATAGGTTCTTCTTATCTATTGCCGATCATTCTCGACGCAAAAACGGATGAACGGAAACAATACAAGAATGCAGCCCAGCTGGTGAATTCAAAACTAAAGAATTGGGAAAACAAATCGGCCTTCCTATTCCGCTGACGAGTTATGTGGCACGTCACGCCTGGGCTTCTATCGCCAGAAGCAAAAACATTCCGTTGGCTACCATCAGCGAAGCTATGGGACATGATTCAGAAAGCACTACACGGATTTATCTTGCATCGTTAGACACCTCCGTAGTGGATAAAGCGAACAGTATTATTTTAAATACACTTTAATTCACATTATAAAACAGTTTACGCCATAGGTTTCAGCATACGTGCCCAATCGGCCCGCTGTTATTCTATGGCAATTATTATTTTTATTTATCTGACAAAAAATAAGTTGGAATTATGTTATACAAATGAAGTTTTCTTTCTGAGAGAAAGATTTGTAAATGCAAAAGTACAAAAGATAACACAAAAAACACTAAAAATCAGAAGAAAAATATTAGTCATACCATAAAAAATAAGAGGTATGATTAGAAAAAAACTGATTATTTGTTGAGCAAATTGATTATACCAATCTTATAAATATTTGATATACATCAAAATACCAATCACCCCATTTCTCTCAGAAAGAGAAACACCGAAAATAGGAGAAATTTCCTATACGAATGCCATAGGAATATAATGAACAAGTATATACCCTATACTTTCAGTTGTATGACAAGATGGATTCAGAAAGGAAAAAGCCCCGTGAAAGTACAAATTCTTGCTTGAAAAAGATTGAATAAATGACGGTTTTCTCCATAAGAGAAATGTTTTGAATATGCAAAAATACATAAATTATTGAACATAATAGCATAAAACAAAGAAAAACCTTAATAGCCACCTCGTTAAATGTCGTGGTTACATAACAAATGTTGAGTAAACTAGATTGTATTTACAGCGAATAATCCCTGTAAATCAATTATATATGTTAAATATTTATGTCCTCTATTTCTCTTATGGAGAAAAATAGGAATGCGGCAAGATAAAAAGACGGCATGAATGGTTGATATGACAGCCAAAAAAAGACATAAATTACTATAATACAGACCAATACATAAGTTGGGATGAACTATGGGTATATCTTGACCTGCCGTAATAACTAAAAAAACACACGACGAATGAGTACTCCCATAACCACAAGGGAAGATCTAACTAGAATCCAATGGTTCGCCATGAGCGCTTATAAAAACGAGAAAAAGGCGGAAGAGATGCTCAAAGGCAAGGATGGTCTAGAGTATTTCATACCGAAACACTATGCCGTAAGGTCTATCACGGAGTGAATCCAAAAGGTTGTACCAGTCATCCCGAATCTCGTCTTCGTGCATGCTTCCCGAAACAGATCACGGATTTCAAAAAAAAATATAATTTCTTACAATTCATGATGTGGGAGAAAAGCACGGGACTGAAATATATCGTGGTGCCGGATAAGCAAATGGAGAGCTTTATCAAGATTGCCTCGCAGTATGAAGAAAACACTATTTATTATAAACCGGAAGAGATTGACATACGGAAAGGTACCCACATATGTATTTACGGTGGCAAGTTCAATGGAGTAAAGGGCGTATTCATGCGGGTGAAAGGAAAACGTCGCCGCCGGGTGGTTGTGATGCTTGAAGGGATTATGGGTATATCGGTAGAAGTTCATCCCGATTTGATTGAAGTCATCAATGATTCCGATTGTGACAAATTTTGAGAGATGACACAAAAAGGAGATGATGAAGTTCCCCTTCCTCGTGGCCTTACACAAATAAAATAATATTTGAATATATGTATTTTTGGATTGTAAATTGTTCACTGGCATTTTTGCTTTGTGTTCTCTGTGCGGGTATCGTCATTCCCCAGATTCTGCTAATCGCTTTCCGTAAGAAATTGTTCGACTTTCCCGATGAGCGGAAGGTACATCATTGTGCGGTGCCCCGATTGGGTGGTATCGCATTCAAGCCGGTAGTGTTTTTCACCATAGCCCTGTTGCTAGGAATCAATATGGTGCTGGGACATTCGGAGATATTGTCCGAAATCGGGAACGACGTGTGCTCTTTGGCTTTTGCTTTCTGCTCCATCATGGTACTATATCTGGTTGGCATGGCCGATGACCTGATCGGTATCCGTTATCGTGCCAAGTTTGTCATCCAGATTCTGTGCGGCGTGATGCTTATTGCCGGTGGGGTATATATCAACAACCTATACGGTGTTCTGGGCATCCATGCGGTGCCGTTATGGTTAGGATATCCCCTGACCATCCTGATCGTGGTCTTCATCATCAATGCCATCAACCTGATTGACGGCATTGACGGGCTGGCTTCCGGGCTATGCAGTATCGCCTGCCTATTTTATGGACTGACTTTCTTTATGCTCCATCAGTATGTTTATGCCATGCTGGCGTTTGCCACATTGGGAGTGTTGGTACCATTCTTCTATTACAATGTTTTCGGGAACGCCAAACACGGAAGGAAGATCTTCATGGGCGACACAGGCAGTTTGACCATCGGCATGATGCTCTGTTTCCTCAGTCTCAAACTGACCATGTGCGGACTAGACGATAATACAGGAAATGTACATCCGATGGTGCTGGCCTTCTCACCCTTGCTGGTTCCATGCTGTGACGTGGTCAGGGTTTACCTGCATCGGGTACGCAACGGAAAGAACCCGTTCCTGCCGGACAAGAACCATATCCACCATAAGCTGCTTGCTCTCGGAATAAAGCAGCGCAATACCATGATCATCATTGTTTCCGTGTCAACTATATTCATACTGCTCAATATTCTTCTGTCCCTTTATCTCAATGTGAACTGGATCGTTTTGGGTGATATATTGATATGGACTCTCGCCAACATCAGGCTGACAAAATCTATCGCACAACTTCAATCGGAACAGAAAACCAACAAATAAAAATCAATAAATATGAAAATCAGATACATTTTATCCTTATTAACCGTGGCCTTTCTATTGGGATCATGTGCCACACCGAAAGTCGCTTATTTCACGGACCTGAAACGGGGTACCGCAGAGCAAGTCTTGAACCCGCTGGAAATCCGGATACGTCCAGAAGACAAGATTTCCATACAGGTCAACAGCAAAGACCCCTTATTAATGAACCTTTTCAACCTTCCGATCATATCCCGACAGATTGGTACGACATCAGGTACATCCAATAGTCAGGGAATATCAGGATATACAATAAATAAGATGGGGATATTGATTTTCCTGTGCTGGGACATATCCATGTGGCAGGAATGACACGCGCGGAGATCGCCTCGTATATAAAAGAGGAATTGGTTTCAAAGAATCTCGTGAAAGACCCCGTTGTTACAGTGGAGTTTATGAACCTGACCGTTTCAGTGTTGGGCGAGGTTGCCACCCCCGGACGTTTCAATATCGAAAAGGACAAGCTGACACTTTTGGAGGCCTTAAGCATGGCCGGGGACCTTACCGTCTATGGGAAACGGGAAAACGTGCTGGTACAACGGGAGGAAAACGGGAAAAAAACCCTGTATCAGGTCAACCTGAATTCGGGATATGACCTTTATGCCTCTCCTGTGTATTATTTGCAGCAGAACGATATCGTTTATGTGGAACCCAACTCAATGAAAGCACGGCAGGCGACCGTCAACGGCAATAACGTCCGCTCAGCCTCTTTCTGGATGTCATTGGCCTCGTTGCTGACGACCATTACCGTGTTGATTGTAAAATAATATAGAATCAGATATGATGACCGTAAATCAAAAGAATATAAAACCGGGGCAGCAGGATGATTTCCTGCGAATACAGGACCTGTTATACCTGTGCCTCGCAAGATGGAAGTGGTTCGTCTTGTCTTTAGCGGTAACGATCGGTGCCGCTACTGCCTATCTGTTACGCACTCCTGCCGTATATACACGTACCGCTTCGGTATTGATCAAAGAGGATTCCAAAGGCAAGTCGGTCTCCTCGGATTTGGAATCCTTCTCGGAGTTCGGGCTGTTTCAATCCGGTACAAATGTGAATAACGAACTCATCACCTTTCGATCACCGTCTTTAATGACCGAAGTGGTTAAACGGTTGCGTCTGGATATGAATTACTTCGTTCGGGGAAAATTCCACCGTCAGGTAGCCTATGGACTGACATTACCGGTGGATGTAACGATAAATGACTTGCCTGAGAATGAATCAGCCGGTTTTACGTTGGAAATACAGCCGGACGGTACGTTATACCTATCCGACTTTATACGTAACGGGACAGATCTTGAAGAAAAGGACGTAAAGGGAAGCTTGCTCGACTCCATCACTACGCCATTGGGAAAAATCATTATCCATACAACACCCAATTACGTGAAAGGCGAGGCATATACATTATATGTAGGCAAATCCAGTCTGTATAACGCCGTCAACTCCTGCTCGTCCAATCTGTCCGTTTCATTGAACAGCGAGAAAGCGTCAGTCATAGACTTGTCATTCAAGGATAACTCCACACAGCGGGCAGAAGATGTATTGAGCATGTTGATTTCCGTTTATAACGAGAATTGGGTGAAGGACAAAAACCAGATCGCTGTCAGCACCTCAATGTTCATCAACGAGCGTCTGGGCGTAATCGAACGGGAACTGGGAAATGTGGACGAGGATATCTCCTCTTACAAGTCAGAACATCTGTTGCCCGACGTGCAGGCGGCATCGAGTATGTATATGGCTCAAAGCAGTGCGGCCAACGCGCAGATCCTGTCCCTGAACAACCAGCTTTATATGACCCGTTACATCCGGAACTATTTAGCCAACGATGCCAACCGTACCCAACTGCTTCCGGCCAACTCCGGCATTGAAAGCGCCAATATTGAATCGCAGATTGCCGAATACAACAAGCAACTGTTGCAGCGCAACAGTCTGGTTGCGAACAGCAGCACGGAAAATCCGCTGGTCGTGGATATGGATCAGGCTCTGGCATCCATGCGTGGGGCGATAATCAGATCTATCGACAATCAGATAGTGACCTTGAATTCGCAGATAAAAAGTTTGCGGCAGACGGAGCAACAGACGACATCACGTATAGCGGCCAACCCAACACAGGCCAAGTACCTGCTTTCGGTGGAGCGCCAACAGAAGGTAAAGGAAGCTCTTTACCTATTCCTGTTGCAAAAGCGTGAAGAGAACGAACTCTCACAGGCGTTCACGGCTTATAATACCCGCATTGTTACCCCGCCACACGGCAGCATGTTGCCGACATCCCCTGTGCATAAAAATATCTTTATGGTCGCATTCGCTCTGGGGCTGCTCATTCCGATAGTCATTATCTTCATGCGCGAGAATATGAATACCCGTGTACGGGGAAGGAAAGACCTGGAAAACCTGACTATACCGTTCATCGGTGAAATTCCGCTGTTCACAAGAAAGAAAAAAGGGATATTAGGAAAGAAACCGCAGGAAGTCAAGGCCGTTATCGTCAAGGAGGGCAACCGTGACATCATCAACGAGGCATTCCGCGTATTGCGTACCAACCTGGAATTTATGACCGGCAAGGACAAGACTTCGAATGTCATCATCATGACCTCATTCAATCCGGGCAGCGGCAAATCGTTTCTGACCATGAACATCGCCGTGAGCCTTGCCATCAAAGGAAAAAAAGTGCTGGTAATCGACGGAGACCTGCGCCACGCCTCTGCATCATCCTATATCGACTCTCCTGACAAGGGATTGAGCGACTATCTGGGAGGTCGTATCGATAATCTGGATGAGATCATCGTACCCGATCCGAAACATAAATCTATGGATATACTACCCGTGGGAACGATTCCTCCTAACCCAACGGAATTATTGTTCGACGAGCGGTTAAAGCAGACAATCGATACTGTAAGGGAGCAATATGACTATGTGCTGATCGACTGTCCGCCCGTTGAACTGGTGGCCGACACGCAAATTATTGAGAAACTGGCCGACCGTACCGTTTTCGTAGTTCGTGCAGGATTACTTGAACGGAGTATGCTTGCTGAATTGGAGAAAATCTACGAGGAGAAAAAATACAAGAACATGTCCCTGATCTTGAACGGGACCGAGGGAAGTGGCGGTCGCTATGGATACCGTTATGGCTATCGATATGGTTATCACTACGGTTACGGCTCAGGATACCACTAAGGTTCCGACGGAAAACAGGGTGGGGATAAATGGATGATTATTAATTAAAAAAATAAAATGTTTTATATAAAAATACTCGTATCATTGTGTGGCCATTCAGGAAACGTATATCGCTGAAAGATAGCGGTATATTCAAGAATTTTACCGACTGTCACTCGCACATTCTGCCGGGTGTGGACGACGGTGTGCAGACGATGGAAGAAGCATTGGAAATACTGCGCCTGTATGAAGAGTTGGGCATAAAAATCCGTATGGCTTACACCGCATATCATGGAAGATATGCCCAACACCACACTGCACCTCCGGGAGCGTTACGCTGAACTTCAAGCCACCTATAGCGGTCCGATAAAACTGCATCTGGCCTCAGAGAACATGCTTGACAACCTCTTCGAGGAACGGTTGGAAAAGAACGATCTGCTGCCCTTGGGTGAAAGCGGTGACCATCTACTGGTGGAAACCTCCTACTTTAACCCTCCGATGGGATTGAACAACATTCTGCTCCGCATCAAGGCTAAAGGCTATTATCCCATTCTTGCCCATCCGGAACGTATGTTTATATGGGTGAGTCGGATTATCAACAATTAAAAAGACATGGGAGTGAAGTTTCAGTTCAATCTTCCGTCAATAGCGGGTATGTATGGCAACCGGATTAAGAAAAAAGCCATGCTGCTATTAAAAGAAAAAGGCTATTACTCATATAGGAACGGACATTCACAATTACAATATATTTCAAAAGTTCATTTGTACGAGTATTACAAAAAATATACAAAACTGTTTAATTGATAGTCAGACTGTTATAGTTTAAATAGATTATAATTATCGGTTATTAAGACCTGTATATTCTGTTTAACTTTTTCTCTCTAGGTGGATTTGCATAAAATACATACAAAAATCAACAAGCGTGGAATTCAATGGAAATTGTAACAATCGACTTGGAGCAGATACACACAATCTCTCTTTTATCCAAACCAGTCTTAAAATAAATCATTACACCCCTATCAAGCAATAGGCTTGCAACTTCAACATAAAACAACAATCCATATGTCATTAACAAAAGTTTTAGTTACTGGTGGAGCGGGATTCATCGGCTCCAATTTATGTGAGTATTTATTGGCTCACGACTATGATGTAATCTGTTTGGATAATTTTTCCACAGGTAAACCTGAAAACATTTTTTCCATTTCTACAACGATATCCGAATAAGTTTAAACTTATCGTAGGAGATATACGGATCTGAACGATTGTAAGAAAGCTGTAGAAAATGTAGATTACGTTATGCATGAAGGAGCATTAGGCTCAGTTCCACGTTCTATCAAAGATCCTATAACTACAAATGAAACTAATATATCGGGATTCTTAAATATGCTGACAGCCGCTCGCGATGCCAATGTAAAGCGTTTTATATATGCAGCAAGTTCTTCTACATATGGAGACAGTCAGTCTCTTCCCAAAGTAGAAGATGTGATTGGTAAACCGCTTTCGCCTTATGCCATAACAAAGTATGTAAACGAGCTTTACGCCGATGTGTTTGCCAAAACCTATGGAATGGAATGTATCGGCTTACGATATTTCAATGTTTTCGGTCGTCGTCAAGATCCATTCGGGGCATATGCTGCGGTGATTCCTTTGTTCGTTAAGAAATTCATGGCTCATGAGAGTCCTGTCATTAACGGAGATGGTGAATATAGCCGCGATTTTACTTATATAGACAATGTGATTCAAATGAACATGCTGGCTATGACCACGACAAATCCGAATGCAACCAACCAAGTATACAATACTGCTTTCGGAGAACGCACCACATTAAACCAGTTGGTCGGTTACTTGAAAGAATTTTTGAGTGAATTTGACCCCGAAATTGCCAACGTGAAAATAATTCATGGTCCCAACCGCTTGGGGGATATTCCCCATTCCTTGGCATGTATTGATAAAGCAAAATCCCTTTTAGGTTACAATCCTCAATACAGTATGCGTGACGGTTTGAAAGAGGCTGTCAAATGGTATTGGAAGAATATTTAAAGTAATAATAACAGATGAAATTATGAATGAAACTAAAATTTGCGTAATTGGTCTTGGTTACGTAGGGCTCCCTTTGGCTCGTCTTTTCTCGACAAAGTATAAAACGATAGGTTTTGACATGAACCAAGCTCGTGTGACTGCTTTGATGGCAGGTCATGATGCGACACTCGAAGTGTCAGATGAACTACTCCAATCTGCCCTTGCCAATGGTTTTAAGTGTACTGCCAATATAGAGGAAATCCGTGATTACAATTTTTATGTAGTTGCCGTTCCCACTCCGGTAGACAAAAACAACAATCCGGATTTGACTCCGCTTTACGGTGCCAGCACAACTGTTGGTAAGGTAATCTCCAAAGGGGATATTGTGGTGTATGAATCTACTGTTTATCCAGGTGTTACAGAAGACGAATGTATCCCGGTTGTGGAAAAAGTGTCCGGATTGAAATTTAATGAAGATTTCTTTGCTGGCTATAGCCTGAACGTATAAATCCGGGAGATAAACTTCATACAGTAGAAAAAATCAAAAAGGTTACTTCCGGTTCTACGCCTGAAATAGGTAAGAAAGTAAATGAGGTATATGCTTCTGTAATTACCGCCGGTACACATCTCGCTCCTACGATGAAAGTAGCGGAAGCAGCCAAAGTAATAGAAAACTCACAGCGTGATATCAATATCGCATTTGTGAATGAGCTATCCAAGATATTTACTAAAATGGGCATTGATACACAGGATGTACTGGAAGCAGCTTCTACCAAATGGAATTTCCTGCCATTTAAGCCTGGGCTGGTTGGAGGCCATTGCATTGGAGTTGATCCGTATTATTTGGCTCAATGTGCACAACGTCACGGTTATAATCCTGAGATAATCTTAGCCGGTCGCCGAATGAACGACGGTATGGGGGAATATGTGGCCAACCAAGTTGCGAAATTGATGCTGAAGAAAGGAATACAGGTGCTCAACTCTCATATCCTCATATTAGGGTTTACTTTTAAAGAAAACTGTCCTGATGTGCGGAACACAAAGGTTATAGATATTTACAATGCTTTGCGAGAGTATAACGTACATATCACCGTATATGATCCTTGGGCCAATCCTGATATAGTTATGCGAGAATATGGAATCTCGGTAACGAACAACATCCTTTGGATAAGAAATTCGATGCGGCAATTATAGCTGTAGCACACGAACAGTTTATAGGCTTTGATGTAAAAACGTTACTAAATGCTCAACACGTCATATTCGATGTTAAAGCTATCTTTGAAAAAACGTTGTAGATGGTAGACTCTAATCGGATTGTCTCCTTTGACATATTGAAAGGGGGAGGAATTTTATTGGTCATCCTTGGTCATATACAAATCCCTTACATGTTGAAAACCGTTATTTACAGTTTTCACATGCCCCTTTTTTTTTTTGTGTCAGGCTGTTTTCTTTCGTCCAATCAGTTTGAGAGAGTTTTTTGCAAAAAAGACCAGACAATTACTGATTCCTTGGGCCTTTTTTTGCCTTTTTTGTTGTTCGCATATTTTGTTCGTTTTGAAACTTAACGAAACTCATAATTGGGCAAAAGCGATCTCGCTCCCTGTAACGAGTATGTTTGATGGTTTTCTCGGTGATGAAAACTCTTTTTATTTTATTTCATGTAATTTGGTTTTTTAATTTGTTTGTTCGAGGTTTCATTCGTTTATTTATTGATACATAAAATCACCCCTACAATAAAGCATTAACAATCAGCGCATTATGTATATTATTATATGGAGTAGGATATTGGTTAAATGCTAATAACATTGATTTGCCATATTTTTATTGACACAACAATGTCTACCTTGATTTATTACCATCTTGGTTTTTGCTTCATGCGGAACAAATGGTACGGCATGAAAGTTTCACCGATATACTCATTATTCTTGCTTATTATCGCCATTGTTTTCATCGTTCTATTTCCCTCTTACGTTGACTTAAAATCAAACAATTTTCCATTGCATCTATTGTTGCTTTCAATGGTTTTTATTATGAATTTTTTATTGGTTTATCAATTCATATTTTAATTCGAGAAAGCTGAAACTTATTCCATTGGATAAAATATTGATTTGGTGTGGAATTAACAGTTTGGCATTATTGGGGCTACATATATTATTTGTAGATACATTCTGGATCGTGCGCAATAAGTTACATCTTGTAACTACAGTTGGACCATATTGGAATTTGCACTCATTGTTGCAATATGCTATTTTGCGACAACCTTAATAAAAAGATACATTCCGTCTGTATTAGGAAGATCATAAGCTTGCTATGAATAAGACATCGTCCGTAAATAATAAAAAAATATTCAAGAATACAGTGGCACTTTATGCACGTATGTTGCTGTCCATGATTGTATCACTATATACATCACGGATCGTGTTAAATGCACTTGGTGTAGATGATTATGGCATTTATGGACTTGTCGGCGGTATTGTTGTCCTATTTAGCTTTTTGAATGTAACGATGAGTGGAGCGACTTCACGCTTTCTTACAGTCGAACTTGCCAAAAATGACCCTCGACAACTCCAACAAACATTCAATACAGCCTTTATATTACATATAGGAATTGCAATTATAGTCTTGTTTTTGGCTGAAACGGTCGGACTTTGGCTGTTATTCGAAAAATTGAACATTCCAGATGAGAGAATGAGTGCAGCTGTTTGGGTGTATCAATTTTCAATAATTTCCTCAATGGTCAGCATCACTCAAGTTCCATACAATGCGACTCTTATTTCGCACGAAAAAAATGGACGTGTATGCTATTGTGGAAATTGTTGGATCACTGTTGAAGTTGCTGATCGCTACACTTCTACTTATTACAGTATGTGATAAGCTCATTTTATATGGAGGACTTATGCTCTTATCTTCATTCTTGATTGCAATGACATATCGCATTTATTGCATTAGGCATTATGACGAATGCCGGATTAATTGGGAATGGAATAAGGTTATCGGCCGTTCTCTGTTTAGCTTTTCAGGATGGAATCTTTATTCCAATATTTGCTTTACTACTCGTCAACAGGGAACAAATATGTTGCTTAATATATTTGGCAGTACAGCTGTTAATGCCGCAGCCGGATTGGCAACAACTGTGCAACTGATGATTGAACAAGTATCAACCAATTTGGTAATGGCTTCGAGGCCGCAAATTATAAAGCAATACGCATTGACCGATTTCAATGCCATGATACAATTACTAAAGCAAACTACTTGTTTGGCAAATGTGTTATATCTGTTGGTTGCTATTCCTTTTATCTCTGAAATACATTATGTAATGAATTTATGGCTCGTGGAAGTTCCTCCATATACAATTGAATTCTGTATTTTATTGATAGTCTCAAGCTTCATATCATTGAATAATAATATTATATATATTGGAATACAAGCTGTCGGACGTTTGAAATTTTTATTCATTTATGGCGGGGACAGTATCATTATCAGTCATTCCGATACTTTGGTTATTGTTTAGTAAAGGTATCGGCTTGACTTGGGCTTTTGGATTGCCTATAGTGAGCACATTATTGATTTATATCGTTTGCTCATATACACTCCATCATTATGTTGAAGATTTCAAACCGATACGTTTTTTCTTCACAACGATGGTAGTGAATCTTTTCATAAGTATTCCTTCTTTTACCGCAATCCTACTCATACAACATATCTTGGTTGAGTCCTTTACAAGAGTGATTATCGTGGCTCTTAGTTCTTCAATAATATTGGTTGTTCTGTCCTATTATGTGCTATTAGACAAAGAAAATAAGAAAAAAGTAAAAGCATTGATTTTAAACAAATTAAAACGATGAATAAAAACATACTTATAATTACTCCTTTTTTTCCGCCACAGACTCATGCTGCGGTATTTAGGGCATTTAAACTTGTAAAATATCTTAAACGTACAGGTTGGAATCCGATAGTACTGACGGTTAATCGTAATTATCTATATTTAGAAGATCCTGATTTGTTGGACGAAGTCCAAGACGTGCCTATTTATCAAGCCAATTATATAGAACCGACATTGCGCGGCCTTAGAATGTTGCTTGGAGGAGAAGATACTTCACTCAAAGCCATTACAGCCAAAGCAAAAACTATTGGTGCACAGTCAAAAAGCACGGATACAGTCACCTCTAACAAGCAATCTTTATTCGGTAAGTTTTATAAATATATACTAGACCGATGGATTCAAGTTCCCGACCGCTTTAGATTCTGGGAAAGAAGTGCCGTGAGGATGGGACGAAAAATAATTAAAGAACATGATATATCTATCATATATACCACTTGCCTGCCTTTTACCTCAAATAGAATCGGTATGCGACTTAAACATCTAACCGGAGTAAAATGGGTTGCTGATTTCAGGGATCCTACCACATACGCTAAGCGAATGTATTCTGATTATTTTCCTGTTTTTGCCAAGCAAAAGAAAATTGAACAAGATACTTTTAAATACGCTGATGCTATTACTGGTCTGTCGGGAGCATACCTGAATATATTTAATGATTTATATGAGGGACGATACTCAAATAAATCATATTTTATTCCAACTGGAGTAGATGATGATTATTTGCCTTCTTTTCAAAATAGAGAAAAAGAGAATTATATAATATTCGTGGGTGAATACCTCCATGAATATAAAGATAATTTCTTGAAAATATTTGCCGAAGCTGTCAATTCTAAGGAATTAAAAGGCAAGGGTTGCACCCTTAAAATTGTGGGTAATAAGAATATCAATCAAAAACAAACGGAAGAATTTGTCAATGATTTGGGAATCTGTAACAACGTGGAATATATCAATCATGTACCGCAGCGTAAATTGTATGAATTGATAGTTAATGCAAAAGCAGCAGTACTTATTCCCGGACACACGGCTTTATGGTGGACTAATTTCGCAAAAATGGTCGATTATATCGCATTACAAGTGCCTGTATTAGCAATGGTGCCCATGACTAGCGAAGCACGAACCGAATTGATAAAAGCAGGCATAGGTATTTTTATAGATACTCCTCAGCAAGGTGTTACTGTCATCAAACAAGTATTTAGCGAAAAATTTCCAATGACGGCAAACAAAGAATATTGCCGCCGTTACTTGGCATCGCAACAAACAAAATCTTTCATTGATATTTTCCAAAAAATACAATAGAGATGCATATAGCGTTTTTTAACTACAGAATATCCGATATTGGGTATGAAATGTGGCGGAATCGGAATTTTTTATCAAACATTTTGTCTCATCTTATCGTTAAGAGTGAGACTGGTGTGAAGGTATCAGTTGTGTATTGGGGCAATAAGTTTACAGAAACTGTGTGGGACGATGGTATATCTGTGATACCTATAAACCAGCCTCATAAGTCTCCATTTTCTTCTTTTATCAATAGAAGGTATCTAAATAAAAAAGTTAAATCTATTAGTGGCAAAGATTGGCATCGACCTCGTTGAATCTATCGACTGGGAGGGACCTTTGGCTTTTTGTAGTTTATCTGTACCAGTAGTTACAAGATTACATGGTTCAAATGTGTATTTCGATCATTTGTCTGGAAACAAAACTCCATGGAACGTACGGCTTATGGAATATAATGCTTTGCGTAATTCTGATGCCTATATAGGAGTTAGCCGACAGGCTCTCGACCTGACGGATAAATTATTCAGTCTGTCTTCGAATAAGAGAAAATGTGTAATATATAATCCTGTGGATATAAACATGCCCCCTCTTTCATCTAGTGACATGAACAAAAATACAATAACGATACTTTATTGGGGGACAATTGTTGAGAAAAAGGGGGTACTTGATTGCCTCTTATTTTCAACAGGATATGCGAGCAAAAACGACAATGTCAAACTCATTCTCATCGGACAGGATGCAGTAGTGAATGGTTCTTCGACATGGGAAAAATGCAAATCTCTCTTTTCAAAGCAATCGATCGGTTGTGTATCGTATTTAGGTCGCTTACCTTATGACAAGACTATGTCATACGCTAACAGTGCCGATATTTGCATATTTCCAAGCCATGCAGAAACTTTCGGTTTGGTCTTACTGGAGGCAATGTTACTGCGGAAGGCAATTGTTTGTTCCGATATCGATTGTTTTCAAGAGATTATAGGAGACAGTAACTGTGTTTGCAAATGCAGGGTGAAACGTATCGATGAATTTGCAGAGGCTTTGCAACGGCTAATCTCGAATCCCATTTATAGGTGTGAACAAGCCGACAGGGCTTATCTAAATGCAACTGCTAGATTCAACACCAACGAGATAGTGGCACAAAACATCGAATTTTACAATCGAGTTATAAGAGATAGCTCCAAACATCATGTAGAAGAATCCTAACTCAACTGCTTTATTAGAAAATTTAAACGGACTTTTTATTTATAAAATCACATATCATACGAAGGGGAGTTAAGGCTTTTTTTGTATTGCCATCTTGAAGAAAGTCAAACATTTTCAGTACAACTACGTAAAATATAGAAATGCTTCATTATAGTGAAATTTCTGATAGAGTATAATCCTAAACGAAGTGATTAATTTCTTAACTCTTGATTCATATTATTCATAAACGCCTTATGCAAAAAGGGATAAGCATTATTTTGCCCACACTTAATCGGGCTGATTATCTGGCAAGTACAGTTGATTGCTTAATAGAGCAAGATTTTGGGGAGCCGTATGAAATAATTATTGTAGACCAATCGGCAGCCATTGACAGTACTATGTATAGTCGTGCAAAAGATAGTGATACATTGATTAAGTACTATCATGTGACTGAATTTAGAGGGCTACCTGAAGCTCGTAATTTCGGTGTGCAACACACACAATACGCCTACATCCTATTTCTAGATGATGATATCGAGTGTGACTGCAACCTGCTCAAAGAGCATTACAAGTTCTTGTCACAACCTGATATCGCAGTAGTGGCAGGGGGAATTACAGAAAAATATAAGAATAATCCCAAATCGAAAAATGTAGGCAAGTTCCATTTCTATACGGCAACTCCAGAACGGGGATTCCACATTAATCATAAAGAATATGTAGATCATGGCGGAGGTGGAAATTATAGCATAAAAAAAGACATATTTTTAGAAGTTGGTGGTGTTGATGAATATTTGAATTATGGAGCTGCTCTATATGAAGAAACCGAAATATGTTTACGAGTAAAGGAACTTGGATACAAAGTTTTTTTTAATTATGATGCTCATGTATGGCACTTGGCTGCTGATACAGGCGGTTGCAGGGTTCTGGATATCAATCGCTATATTGCTTCATTAGTACATAACCGGGCTTTATTGATTAGCCGTCATCTCAAATGGTATCATAGGCCGACTGCTTACATCTATTTGTTGCGTCTTGTTGCATCATACGCTTTTACTTACCGCAATCCCGGACTGTTTAGACTTTTTGCAAAAAACTTATAAAGAAGGTTATAAAAAAGGAAAACTAACTCCTAAATATACTCATTATGCAAACATCTAACAAACACATTTTTTATTGTAACCTATGATTATCCACCAAGTAATGGTGGTATTGCAAGGCTTTGTTTTGAACTGAAAAAATATTTAGAGAAAAAAGGACTGAATGTTACAGTCATTTGTCCCCAAAGTACTTCTACCGATGCAGAGGAGGATAATAATGTGGTGAGATTGCATGGAAGAAGAGGAATATTGGAGTTGCGTACATTGAAGTATTTACGCAAAAAAAACTGTTCCCGGTGATATTGTAATTACCGGGAATTATCATCCAGAGGGAATGCTGTCTCTATTGTCAAACAGAGAAACCTATATATTGGCACATGGAGCCGAATATCTTGCCGGAAAGAGTTTTTTCCGACGCTGTATTTGGCCTACTTATGACGTTTTATACTAAGAAACGCCTCTTGCGTGATTGCTAACAGTCATTATACAGAGACATTAGTAAAACATTGTTCTCCAAATGCTAAAACAATCGCTATTCCGTTAGCGGTTGATGCAATTCATTTTCGCCCTACTTGTGAAAAATATAAGGATGGCTTGCTACACCTCTGTTCTATTTCTCGATTGGAAAAATTTAAAGGACATGATTTTATTATCCGGACGATAGCTTCTTTACCGGCAAAGTATAAGCAACAAGTGCGATTGCATCTCGGAGGTAAAGGAAAATATAAGAGTGCACTTGAGCGGATGGTTACCGATTTAGGATTGTCAGATATTGTATCATTTGAAGGTTTCATTGATGATAATAAACTTTGCGATTTCTATTCAGCCTCGCATATATTCATTCTCTGTACACGTGAAGAAGCGGATAATAGGAATGTAGAAGGATACGGGCTTGTTTTTGCCGAAGCGCAAGCTTGTGGAACCGCCGTTATAGGTACTCGTACAGGTGGCATTCCCGATGCTGTCGAGGAGAATAATGGCGGTTGGTTGATACATCAGGACGCCCACGAAGAATTGGAGAATTTACTCATTAAGTTAATCGACGATAAATCTCTTGCTATAAATGAAGGTCGTAATGCACGTCGGCGCATAGAAGCTAAAATTACGTGGGAACATTATGTGGACCAAATTTGTGATGTCATTTTATGAGTATTAGTCTATATATAGCCTTATATTACAACTTGTTGCTGCTATTAGTTGTTTACATCGCTATTCAACCGGTCAGGGCAGAACAGTAAGACAGCCTTATATCAACAACCAGATATTTAGCCTTGCTTTACTCTTGATTGTATATGTTCATGTAACTTTCCGACCGACCGATTATCACTACTTTGGAGATACTTCAGCTTATGCCATGCTTTCCAAAAGAAAGCCTTCTATGGTACGGTTGCTATAAGAGATAGAGATATTGGTTTTGAGTATCTTACCTATTGGCTTTCACAACTCGTCAATTTAAAAGGGTATTGGTTTGTTCTTTGCTCATTATATATATTGCCTGTTTTCTTTGCTTTAAAGAAACGATTCAAACAACAATATGCTGTAGCACTAGTGTTGTTCGTTTGTTCTTTGAGTTTTTGGGGATACGGAGTAAATGGACTGCGTAACGGAATAGCTACATCGTTAGTTATCTTCTCTTTTCTTGTTCCAAACAACGATATTAAACGAATTCCTGTTTGGATTATAGCATGTCTTTTCCATCAATCCGTCATGTTGCCAATTGGCTGTTTCTTGCTGACCCGACTTTCAAATAATCCCAAACACTACTTATACTTATGGGGAACGTTTTTCCTGCTTATGCTTGTTGCACGTGATTCTTTCTCCACTTTGTTGACAAACATTCCTTGGTTTGAACAGGATAAAAGGATGTCTGAATATTTGAATATGTCTTATAAAGGCATGGAGCAAATGTTCTCTAATATTGGATTTCGCTGGGACTTCATTATTTATAGTTTGATACCCATTATCGCAGGAGTGAAATATATCTATACATATTGCTACGAAGACAAATTGTTTATCCGTTTATTTAATACTTATATAGCAAGTAATGCGTTCTGGCTATTGACCATTCATGTACCGTATAATAACAGATTTGCTTATCTATCTTGGTTTCTTTATCCTATAGTATTGATATATCCCTTGCTAAAAGATAACTTAATAAATAACCAGGGAGAACGAATAAAATGGATTATTCTATGTTATTATATGTTCACTTATGTAATGTGGATAAAATAAAATACAAAACAATAGAAAAAGATTTTTATGAAAGATTTAGTTACTGTATTTACACCGGTATATAATAGGAAGAATTTAATTGGAAATCTATATCAGAGTTTGTTGTCTCAAACCTATAAAAAATTTTGAATGGATTATTGTTGACGATGGGAGCACTGATGATATTGATGAAATTATAAAATCTTATCAAAATGAAGATCGTATATTAATTCGTTTCATCAACAAGAGAATGGTGGAAAACATAGAGCAATCAACAATGGCGTATTACATGCAAAAGGAGAATTATTTTATATTGTAGATAGTGATGACTATTTAACAAAAGACTCTATAGAACGAATAGTTTTCATTATCAATATATAAAGAATAATGATAAATTTGCTGGAGTTTGTGGTATGAAATGCTTTCCAGATGGTTCTCGTATAGGGAAAGAGGTTACATGGAAAATTTTAAAAGATTCTTGGATTAACTATTGGATTATAAAAAATATAAAAGGGGATGTTGCGTTTGTTTTTAAAACATCAGTCCTGAGAAATTATTTATTTGACGATATACCCGGAGAAAAATTTTGTGCAGAAAGTTTGGTTCTAAACCGTATTGGAAAAAATTACCTTAATGTTATTTTTTAATGAAAAATATAACATCGCAGAGTATTTATCAGACGGTTTATCTGTTTCATCAATCAAAAACAGAATGAATTCACCTAATTATGCCATGAGAATTTATTCAGAAATGGCATCACTAGATATTCCATATTTAAAAAAATAAAAGCTCATATAAATTACTGGCGTTTTGCTCCTTGCTCTAAATTGAAAATGAAAAA
>ENA-OQAJ01000073-OQAJ01000073.1-human-gut-metagenome-genome-assembly--contig:-NODE-73-length-27865-cov-4.215697_pt1 | contig 27865 bp, 38 predicted proteins | sample MGYA00242736_ERZ504529 | MGnify/ENA primary metagenome ERZ504529 (study PRJEB26092, sample SAMD00036275) | human gut metagenome | host: Homo sapiens | study: EMG produced TPA metagenomics assembly of...
CGCGCATTTTTTATATAACAACCAGTCCTCAACCATAGCTGTATTATGCAGCAACACGGCTTCATTTCCTTTCGTCACAAAGATCCTCTGTACGAAAACATCCACAACTTCGCCTTCCCGGACGGGTTCTTCGTCAAGGCTTCTTCTGGCGCTGAGTGTGGTGTTTCCTACACGAACTTTCAGTTCCAGGCTGCTGCCACGGAATGCGACTCGTTCTACGATGCCTTCTGTGGCAGAACTTTTTATATTTCTGCTCCTCGTTCTTCTTGGTCACTTTCACAAACTCCGGACGGATAATAGCTTTTTCTCCGCCTGGAACTTCCTCGAAGTGATTGAACACCTGATAATCCTCGATCACGGACGTCTGTCCGAAAAATCCCGCCGTAAATGCAGTATCCGGATTCTGGTAAACCTCCAGCGGCGTTCCCTTCTGCTCGATACGTCCCCGGTTGGTAATGATGATCTCATCCGCCACCTCAATGGCCTCGTCCTGATCATGAGTAACGAAAATACTGGTGATTCCCAGTTTCTCGATCATATCCTTCAGCCAGCTTCGAAGCTCTGTACGGATCTTTGCATCAATAGCGGCAAAAGGCTCATCCAGAAGAAGCAGCTGCGGATTCGGAGCAAGGGCCCGGGCAAAAGCAACTCGCTGTCTCTGACCACCGGACAGCTGACTTGGATATCTTTTTTCCAGGCCTTTCAGCCCGATCAGCTCTACCAGTTCCATAACCCTCTGCTTGATATACTTCTTATCCGCCTTCTGTACTTTCAGACCAAACGCAATATTATCATACACAGTCATATACCGGAAAAGGGCATAATTCTGGAACACAAATCCAATGCCTCGCTCGCTGGCAGGAACATCATTGACCACTCTTCCGTCAATGATGATCTCACCGCTGTCCGGCTGCTCCAGACCGGCGATCATACGGAGGATCGTTGTCTTTCCGCTTCCGCTTGGGCCTAAGAGACCGATCAGCTTACCTTTTTCGATGCCAAACTTACGTTGTCAGATGCCTTGTAATCCCCATATGTTTTATTGATATTTTTTTAACTCAACGTACATCGCCTTTTTCCCCCTTCCTTTATGTTCCAGAACATTTCTCGCGATCAGAAGGATCACCGCCAGGATCACCAGGATCGAAGAAACCGCAAACGCCGGAACATACTGGAATTCGTTATAAAGAATTTCCACATGAAGCGGAAGTGTATTTGTTTTTCCACGGAGATGTCCGGACAGTACGGACACGGCTCCAAACTCTCCCATAGCTCTCGCTGTACACAGCACAACGCCATAAAGGAATGCCCACTTGATATGCGGGAAAGTCACTTTGGTAAAGATCGTCCAGCCTTTTGCTCCCATCAGTGCTGCCGCCTCTTCCTCATCGGACCCTATAGATTCCAGCACCGGAATGATCTCTCTTGATACAAATGGAAATGTAACAAAAATCGTTGCCAGGATAATTCCAGGAACTGCAAACACGATCTGGATCCCTGCTTTGTCAAGAACAGAATAAAGCGGGCTCTGCTTTCCAAAAACCAGAATATAAATAGACCTGCGATGACCGGTGACACCGTAACCGGAATGTCGATCAGCGTCGTTCCAGAAGCTTTTTCCCCGGAAATAAAATCTGGTCATTGCCCACGCTGCACACAGGCCGAAGATCGTGTTGCATACAACAGCAGCCACCGTTGCTTCTATGGTCAGTGCCAGAGCTTTCAGCGTATACTCATCTGTCACAGCCTGCACGTAGCACTCCCAGCCTTTACTCAGCGCCTGGGTCACAACAACCACCAGCGGAAGCACCAGCATTACAAAAAGAAAGATCACGGAAATCCCAATGAGGATCCATTTCACCGGCCCGGAAGCCTGCTTCTTTTTTTCGTCCATTATGCGTCCCTCCCTCTGATTCGTTTCGTATTTCTTGCCTGCACCAGATTCACGCCAAACAGGATCAAAAACGATACTGCCAGTGTAACCAGTGCGATAGATGTTGCGCTTTCATAATCAAACTCCTGAAGTTTTTGACATAATGATCAGCGGTGTGATCTCTGTATAATATGGTTTATTTCCTGCGATAAAAACAACGCTTCCGTATTCTCCCAGGCAGCGTCCGAAAGCAAGTCCAGCACCGGAAAGCATTGCCGGCAGAAGCTCAGGAAAAATTACCCTGCGGAAAATGGTGAATGGTTTTGCCCCCATGACACGTGCTGCCTCTTCATAGGAACCATCCAGTTTTTCCAGCACCGGCTGAATAGCCCGGACTACAAACGGAATTCCCACAAAGATCAGAGCCACCGTGATACCGATCCTGGTATACGCGATCTTGATCCCGAACTTTGCAAAAAAGCTTCCCACCAGTCCTTTGTCGGATGTCAGTGATGTCAGCGAGATACCGGCAACTGCAGTTGGCAGCGCAAAAGGCAGCTCGATCATTCCATCCATGATCCTTTTTCCCGGAAAATTATACCGCACCAGCACCCACGCAAGGATCAGTCCCATGATGGCATTCACCACCGTGGCCGCAAATGCAGTGATAAAACTTACATAAAATCCGGACAAAACTCTCGGCCGTGTGATCACCTGGATAAATTCCCGAAATCCCAGCCGCGCTGAATATACAGCCAGAGATGCAAGGGGAATCAGAACCACGATACTCAGCATCGCCAAAGTCACTCCCATTGTCAGTCCAAAGCCTGGTATCACCCGTTTACTCTGTTGTTTCTTCATTTCTGTCTCCCCTCTTTTCTGTATCCGCTATGCTTTTTTACTCTTCATAAATCTCATCAAACACTCCACCGTCCGCAAAATGTTTCTTCTGTATTGCATCCCATCCGCCGAAATCTTTGATAGTAGTCAGCTTCACACTCAGGTTAAAAGTATCTGCATGTTTTTTCAAGATGGTCTGATTGACCGGTCTGTAATAATTCTCAGCGATCAGCTCCTGCGCTTCATCGGAATACAGATATTTCAGATAAGCTTTTGCGGCATCTGCGTTATCGTGTTTTTTTACATTTTCATCTACAACAGCAACGGACGGCTGTGCCAGGATACTGATGCCCGGCGTTACGATCTCGTAATCATCCGGATTATCCCTTACAGAAAGAAACGCTTCATTTTCCCAGGCGATCAGCACATCCCCCTGCCCGTTTTCCACGAAAGAGGTTGTGGCACCTCTTGCTCCGGAATCCAGAACCAGGACATTTTTGTAAAGCTTCTTGACAAAGGCTTTCATCTCTGTCTCATTGCCGTTATATTTCTCATTGGCATAAGCCCAGGCTGCCATGTAATTCCAGCGGGCACCACCGGAGGTTTTCGGATTGGGAGTGATCACTCCCACACCATCCTTTGTCAGATCATCCCAGTCTTGGATATTCTTCGGATTTCCCTTCCGAACAAGAAATACAATGGTGGAAGTATAAGGAGCACTGTCATCCGGATATTCATCGATCCATCCCTTGTCGATCAGACCGGCATTCCGGATCGCATCGATATCATATTCCAGGGCAAGTGTGGCTACATCTGCCGGAAGTCCGTTGGAAATCTCAAGTGCCTGCTTGCCGGAACCTCCATGAGACTGGATCACATCCACACTCTGGCCGGTTTCCCCTTTCCAGTAATCTGCAAAGATCTTGTTGTATTCCTCATAAAATTCTCTGGTTGGATCATAGGACACATTGATGATCTCTACCTGATTTTTTATCCTTTGTATTGTTTCCTGATACTGCAAAAGTTCCTGCCAGTACCACTGCTGCCAGTGCGATACAGACACCTGCGATGCGTCTTTTTTTTTCATGATTTATGTACTCCTTTTTGTCACTGCTGCGACCTTCTGTAAACGTTATCCTGATTGAATACATTAAACCATATTATTCCCATTAATTAAATAGGAATATCTGAAAACGTTTTTCACGCATATATTCTGTCAAAGCTGCAAATATTTCATATCTCATCATATCAGCAATCCTCAGATACAATAATCGCTCCACATACTGTCCTCCACACTGCTGCAGCTGTTCCGGATCACCAGCTTTCCTTCCAGTTCCATCCGGACAATACCGGAATGTCCGCCTCTCAGTCGGTCCAGCAGCAGATACAGTGCGAATTTTCCCATATCCTCTTTCGGCAGACTTACCGTTGTCAGCATCGGCTTGGTAAACTGTGCTTCCTGAATATCATCACTGGATATGATAGAAGGCATATAATACCGGTTCCGGAATTTATTCAGACATTTCAGCATTCCTATCGCCGAAATATCATTGGCGCAATAGATTCCGGTTGGCATGTCGTCCGACTGGAAGAATTTTTCCATGGCCTCATATCCTTCGGCCTCTGTCTGTTTCGTCTCAATAACATACTCAGGAATCACATCCAGATCATGCTTCTTCAGGGTTTCCAGATATCCATTGTACCGGTCTTCGCTGTGGCACTGACCAATATATCCGATATTTTTATGCCCCAGGGAAATCAGATATTCCACTGCCGCTGACGCGATCTTTTTTCCATCGCAAAGGACTTCATCCACTTCATAATTGGTGGAATTCCGGTTCACCGACACCACGCTCTTATATTTCTTATTCAGTTTTTTCAGGGCTTCCTTATTACATCTGCCTATGATGATCAGTCCGTCCCTCTTCCCGTCTACCTCGCCATACATTCCATCAACCAGCCGGTCCAGATTCTCCCTTCGGCACTTCCGGTCATCGGAAAACACAGACATATACCATACTTTGGAAAGAATGCAGTTTTTATCATGGATCTCACTTTCGATCACCCGGAGAAGCTCCGCAAAAAATGGATCGGTGGTGGAAGAATCGGTTCTTGTCATCAGAATATTGATGTACCAGGTTTTCTCCTGCTTCGCGGAAACACCTCTTTTCAGATTCCGGGCCGCCTCATTTGGCACATAATTCATCTCGATGGCTGTTTTCCATATCTTATCCCGGAGTCCGGAAACAGAACATTTATAATTGGGATTATTCAAAACTCTGGAAACCGTCGCCGGTGAAACCCCCTGCCTTTTTCTGCAATCTTCTTGATGGACATGTACCCGTCCCCTCCCTCTAAAAAAAAAAAGTCTGCCCGCTGCCAGTCCTGTAAGCTGCTCAACGTCATCTGTGTAACAGAACTTTTTATTATTCCTTATTTCATAGTAATTAAATATGTTTTATATGATAATAAGAGTTTTTAAAAAAGTCAATCTTATTTTGTGAAAACGTATTCTTTTTTTGCTGCATCTTCCAGTAGACCACCCGAATTCTGCGCCTTGCCCATCTCATTTAGCATTACATTACCACGCAAGGCGCACTACAAAAAAATACCTTACACAGAGTTACTGTGGAAGGTATTTTTTGCGATCATCACTTATTATTGTCCTTTAATTTTCTTTTGATATATTCTTCTATCAATTCCAATAATTGTTTACCCGTTTCTATCTGTTCTTCTGCTTCTTCTCTTGTTGCAATATAAAAATCATCATAATCGCTGGCATGTCTGATTTCTTCTGCTTCTACGATTTTTCGTCCAAGTTTTCTGGGAAAAATCTCTGTTTTAATATAATTCTTATTGAAATTTGCTAATGCATCTTTATGACGTTTATATGCATTTCCATCTAGTGCATGTATTGCTGAAATTGCATGATAAATACCATAATATGCCCGATTATTAGCACCTCGAAATTCTTTTGCATTCAAAAGAATTTCCGCAGCTTTAATATCACTTTGGGCAGTTTCAATCCGATAAAAAATAAGATCTTTCTGCGTTCCTTTTTCATCAGGCTGCATCAAATAATTTTACCCCCTCTTTCTTTACATTTGCATAAAATGGATAAACATCAACCCAATTCAGAAAATGTTTTTCACTTTTTGCAATTGGCTTAATATCAAGATCATGATCCATATTAAAATCAAAAGTTTCTCCTGCCAATTCATGACGATACTGTTTAATATCTATATCAGACAGATCAAGGAGAATCATAATATCGATATCAGAATCTTCTCTATAATCTCCTCTGGCATATGAGCCGTATAAAATAACACTTTTCAAATGTTTCCCATATATTTTCTGTAATATTTTTGTGTATTGTTCCAACAATGTCTTCATCGATACCGGCATAATCCCGCCCCCTTCTATCTGATAAAAACATCTTTATTCGATAACCACTATTTTCTTCCATTTTAATTATACGCTTTTTATATCATTATTCTGCAATGAAATTTTTTTCGACATAATTCTCCAGACATACAAAAAACAGACTGAGAACCTGATATATATTCTTATCAAGCTCCAGTCTGTTTTGCGTGCTCAAATATATAAGATATAACTATGAGCAAATAACAAATGCGGATTGCTAATATCCCTTGAATTATTTAACCGTTACCTTACAGGTCAGTTTTTTTGCTCCGCTCTGCACGGTGATCACGGCCGTCCCTTTTCGGATTCCCTTTACAACACCTTTGGAATTTACCGTAGCGATCCTGCGATCCGAGGAACGGAAAAGAATCTTCTCGTCGCTGTAATACGGCACGGTCACTGCCTGGATCGTGTATGTTTTTCCACGAAGTATGGTTTTTGTTTTGGGCACGCCGGTCATCTTTGCGGTCCTTACTGCGGCAGTATTGTTCAAAAAACGGAACCCATTTTTCTTTGCGTAAGTCTGAGCAGTAGAACTCTTTTTTCCGACAATGACAAAAGTTTTATTTTTTCCACTATTGAAATTATAGCCGATCGCTTCTTTTTCTATCACTGTTTTACTGTTTAGGATCGTAATCTTTTTCATTGCCTGGCAATCATAAAAAGCATTGCTTCTGATCTTTTTCACGCTGGCGGGTATCGTAATATTCCCCAGTTTTCGACAGTTACCGAATGCACCGTTCCCAATCTCTGTAAGCTTCTTCGGTAACGTCACTTTTCTGAGATCTGAACAAAGAGAGAACGCACTCTCATCAATAAGCGTAACACTGTCAGGAAAACTTATTCCTGTCAAACCACAATGCCGAAAAGCAGCTCGTTCTATCCTGGAAACGCCCTGTCCCAAAGTAACTTTTTTCAGTTTCATATCTGCCTCAAACAACGATTCCGGTAATGTTTTTACACTTCCCGGAATACTGACAGATTCCAGACTGCTACAGTAACTGAAAGCATATTCCTCAATTTTTGTCACTGTTTTCGGTATATCCAGGCTCGTAATTTTACTCTGGTAAAAAGCATATGCGCCAATGCTTTTCAGTCCATTCGGAAGCTTGATGCTGGTGATCGAAGTATCACCAAATGCCCGAACGCCGATACTCCGCAAAGTTCCCGGCAATGAAATTCTCTTCAGATTTTTACAGTTTGAAAAAGTTCTGTCACCGATTCCCGTGATCCCGGATGCAACTGTTACCGTTTTTATCGTTTCGGATCTGTATGAAAAATCATCGGTAACTTTAACTTCCCCTTTTCCCTGTATCTGAAGATTTCCATTGGAATACAGCCGGTAAGTGGCATTGCTTCCGCAGGATCCTTTTCGCAACAAGTTTTGCAGTGCTCTGCGTGCCTGCTGCCGATGCTTCCTGTGTATGATCAGCCGCATAACCAGTCTGTGCATGCACAACCACAGAAGGTACACAGGCCCCTGTTATGATCATTACTGTTGATAATATCGCCGCAATTTTTTCCCAAACATATAGCTTCCTCCCTAAAAAAAACAATCAGCTATATCACAGAAGGACCGGCATACATCCGGTCCTCTCTGCTCATGTCAAGCGGATATTGGCAATCCGCATTCGGTTAAAATTTATTTGTTAATCCAACCACATACATATCTTCTTTATACTCAGGAATCTTCACCAGAAGTCCCTCTTCTGTATCCTCAGTTTCTACTTTAACTGCCGGATCAAAAGATCTCAGCTGTCCATGATAACCTTTGATCAGGAACTCATTTGCTCCCTCTTTCAGATGATCTGCAAACACATTGAGATTTCCCTCTTTCTGTGTATAATGCAGCTCAATTCCATTCTCCAGCATCTCAGATTCGCGGTCGCTGCAGCGTGTGCCATAAATACCATCATGGTTAACTTTCAGCCATGCGCCAAGAATCTTCAGCCTCTTTACCTGTTCTTCCGGAATTGTTCCGTCTGCTTTTGGTCCGATGTTCAGAAGCAGGTTTCCATTGTTTGCAACAGTTCCTACCAGAAGTGAAATTAGATCCGGAACAGAAATCAGTTTGTCATCACCTTCATTGGCATTATAACCGAAGGATAATCCCATTCCACGGCACATTTCCCATTTCTCTTTTCGATTCACAGAACCGGATTTGTACTCCTTGGTAAGGAAGTCATGGTAACGGTCATTGAAACGGTCGTTTACTACACCTTCCGGCACTTTGTTATAATAATGTGCCAGGAAATACGGCATCATCTCTTCACTCTGTGTCGGCCATCCGATATCATTCCAGAACACACTCGGTGCATAATCATCTACAAGCTCTTTCATCTGATTATAGGAATAATCTGCATATGCAAATGTCGGGCTAGCTGTTCCAAACAGATCATCATCCTCAAAAATAGGATCATTTGCATACTGCCAGTCAATCAGTCCTGAATAATACAGCCCCATACGGATACCTGCATCCCGGACAGCCTCTGTCAGCTCACCGGTGATATTTCTCTTCGGTCCCATTTCCACAGAGTTAAAGTGTGTATACTTACTCGGGAACAGGCAGAATCCATCATGATGCTTGGTTGTCAGAACAACATACTCTGCACCTGCTTCTTTAAAAATCTCTGCCCACTGTTTCGGATCCCAGTTTTCAGCTTTCCACATAGGAATAAAATCTTCATATTTGAAATCTTTTCCGTATTTTTCCATATGATGCTCATATGTCGGGCCTTTTTCCTATGTTCAGAGAATTATAATACCACTCTGCGTAAGGATTATCCGCAAACCACTCTTTGGAATCAACTTCTCCCAGTTCCCATGTATGTGGCGCAAAAGCCGGTACAGAATAAATTCCCCAGTGAATAAAAATTCCGAATTTACAGTCCTCATACCATTTTGGAACGGTATGTGTATTTACAGAGTTCCAGTTTCCTGTGTATCTTTTGTTTCCCATAGTGTAATCCCCATAACCTTTCTGTTATACATAAGTTTTTGCTGATTTTCCTGTATTTTTCTGCCGGAACAGTTCCGACAGTATCCCCCGTTTATTCTCCGATAATTTACTCTATCGTGATCTTCAGTACCACCGGCATATCCCCTGCATCAACCGCTCCTCTTCCGCAGGAAATATCCAGTTCTTTGTTTCTTGCATATGACGGATGCAGATCTGTTCCAAGAATCTCAATATCCCTGATCGTAGATTTCAAAAGTTTCATATCATTTCCAAGAGATTTGATATGGATCTCTCCGTCTTCCGGCCAGTGAAGTACCGTTGCGTAAATATGGTTGCTCTTGCTTGTGAAACGGATATCCTCAGAAGTAAAATGCTTGTCATAAGTATCTGTGAAATGGCCTTCCGGAACCACCGTCGGACCCTCTCCAAATACTTTCCAGTATCTGGTTCCGTAAATTGCCTCTCCGTTTACTTTCAGCCATTTTCCCATTTCTCTCAGGATATGTGCATCTTCTTCCGGAATCGTGCCATCCGGCTTCGGTCCGATATTGAGAAGAAGTGCGCCATTTTTGCTGACTACATCGATCAGATCCAGAACTACATCTGAAGGTTTCTTGTAATCATTTCCGATGGTATAGCCCCAGGAATTCTTCGCTACAGAAGTATCGTTCTGCCAGAGATCCGGTGTGATATGGTCTAACTGACCTCTCTCCAGATCATTGACCGCACTGCCGTAAACATATGCGTCAAATTTTGCATCAATAGCAGTTTCTTTTCCCCACTGAGCAGAACGGTTGTAATAATATGCCGCAAATTTACGGAGATACGGTTTCCATGCATACTGCTGAATCCACCAGTCAAAATATACGATGGAAGGCTGATATTTATCTACAATCTCACATGTACGAACAAGCCAGTCCTGCATATGCTCTTCCGATGGCGGATTGTCATAGATATCACTCATATCCCGGGTGATTCCTGCTACCGGTCCGTAAAGATCCGCATATTCCGGATCATTGACATCTGCCTCCGGGATCTGACGTCCTCCGTTAAAGAACCAGTAATGCTCCGCTCTGTGAGAAGAAGCTCCCAGAACCATGCCTTCTTTTTCAACTTCTGTCTTCAGCTCTCCCAGGATATCACGCTTCGGTCCCATCTCAGCAGCATTCCAGCGGCAGAGGTCACTGGCGTACATCTGAAATCCATCGTGGTGTTCTGCAACCGGAACTACGAATTTCGCTCCTGCCTCTTTAAAAAGTGCTGCCCATTCTTTTGGATCAAATTTTTCTGCCTTAAACTGCGGAATAAAATCTTTATATCCGAATTTATCCAGAGTTCCATATTTCTCTATATGATGCAGATTTTCTTTGGAGCCTTTCACATACATATTTCTGGGATACCACTCGTTTCCAAATGCCGGAACACTATATACACCCCAGTGAATAAAAATTCCAAACTTATCTCTTGCATACCACTTCGGAGTAGGATGCTCACAGAGAGAATCCCACGTATCGGTATATGGTCCCTGTGCGATCACTTCATCGATCAGGGAAAGATATTCTTCTTTTTTCATTTCACAGTCCTCTTTTGTGTTTTTATTCATATTTAACAGGTGTTTATATGTTACCATCAAATGTTTTAGTTGTATACGCTTAACAATTCACAAATAAAACGTTTTCGTTTTTGTGCAATATACATATCAAAAAAAGCTCCGATGATGTTTTTATTTAAACTTCATCAGAGCCTTTTCTGTTTTTTATATAGTATTCTCTTCGATCACTTTCTCGATCCGTCTCTTTACTTCTTCCGCAATCTCCGTTGTATGCATATCCTTATATTCCTCATAATACATTGGAGGAAGGATATGTACCTGCACTGTGATCTTCTCTGTGGAACCGGTATCAAAAGCTTTAAAAGAATCGATCAGCGCAACAGGAACGATCGGACATTTTGTCTTTGTCGCAGTCTTAAAAACTGCCGCCCTTGAATGTTCCCGGGTGATTTCCGTTCTTACTTCTGGTTCCTTCCGCAAAGATCAGATAATTGCGACCTGCCCTTACCTCGCGGATCACATTGACAATCACCTGCATGGACTGCTTCAGGTCCTCTCTGTCAATGATAAAAGCCTTCATGCAGGCAAAAACCTGCTTCAGGAATGGAATATCTCCCACTTCTTTCTTAGCTACTACAGAAAAAGGAACCGGGCAGCTTTAATGATCGCCAGTACATCAAACAGTCCCTGGTGATTCGGAAAAAACATAAATCCGTTTTCCTTGAGGATGTTTTCCTGCCCATGCACATCAATATGGATATTTCCGCCTTCGATGGCATGCTCATCTACATGTCTCAGGAATGTGTATTTCTTCTCTTCCGGATAATCATCTGTATGCGCCGCATACCAGCAAAGTTTGATCCACCAGTAGGGAACAAAGATCAGATTCCTGATCACCATCAGCAAAATTCGCTTCATTCTTATGTCCTCCTGCCTGTTTTTATCCGTTCAGTTTACTTGCAATTTTGTCCTCATATCCCGGATTCTTTTTCAGAAAGACTTCGTAAGCCTTGGTATAGTCTGTATAAGTTTTGGTGGTCATAAATTTCTGATAAATCTGCCGCAGCCTGCTGGCTGATCTCATCTGAGATCTCAGCCGGCGAATACAGATAATATTTCTTATCCTGCACTTTTACAAGGTAAGTACTGATGCACGGATATTCCTGGTCATTCTGCAGTACAAGATTATAGCGGATATAAACATACGTATAATTTTTACTCTCAGAAATGGCCTCACAGCTGTCAATATTTACATCCTTTGCTCCATGAGCCTGGAAATATTTGACCGTGGATGAAATCTCTGTTTTTGCCTCATCAGAAATCTTATCCGCACCATAACATTCCTGCATTTTTTTGTCCTTGCCTTCTACCGCAGCCTTGATATAACTTTCCACAAGCCCCTCCGGGGTTCTGTGGCTGATCCCCCCACAGCCTCTGGCTGCCAGGATGATCACCAGCAGTATCAGAATAACTCCTGCCAGTGTCGCCACATGGACAAAATTCAGTTTTTTGTTGGAATATTTCAGTTTTTTCACAGATTTTTTTCTGCGTTTCTTTTTTGTTCGTCGTCATGACTTATCCTCGACCTTATTCTTCTTCACTGCCTGTGACAGTTTCATCTGCGGATATTTCTTCCTCGTTATCGTTGGTCTCTCCGTCAGCTTTTTCGGAATTTACCTCCACTTCCGGATCTTTATCTCTTACCTTGGCGATGCTTGCAACCGTTACACCATCTGTAAGATTGATCATCTTCACACCGGAAGTGATCCTTCCAAGAACTGAGATATCTGCACACTGCAGACGGATGATGATACCTTCTGTTGTGATCATCATGATCTCGTTCTCTTCGTTCACAGCCTTGGCTCCGACAACGTTTCCGGTCTTCTCGGTGATCTTGTAGCACTTCACACCTTTACCGCCACGGTTCTGGACAACAAACTCACTCATTGCTGTACGTTTGCCCATTCCGTTCTCAGAAACTACCAGCAGATAATCCCCCTGGGTATTCAGCTGCATGGCAACAACTTCATCACCATCTGTAAGATTCATACCTCTTACACCCATAGATGCACGGCCTGTGCTGCGGACATCAGTCTCTTTAAAACGGATGCACTGTCCGTCCTTGGTCACAAGAATGATATCTTTGTTATTATCGGTAGCTTTAACCTCGATAAGCTCATCATCGTCACGGAGAACAATCGCTGTAAGGCCTGTCTTACGTACATTCTCGTAATCTCTGATCGGAGTTTTCTTCACAAGACCTTTCTTGGTTGCCATCATCAGATAATGACCCTCTTCATATTTGCGGAGCGGGATCACAGCTGTGATCTTTTCTCCCGGTGCAAGCTGCAGCAGGTTGATGATCGCAGTTCCTCTGGCTGTACGGCGGCCTCCGGAATCTCATATGCCTTCAGTCTGTATACACGTCCGGTATTGGTAAAGAACATGAGATAATGATGGGTTGTAGTCATCAACAGCTCTTCAATATAATCGTCCTCAATGGTCTGCATACCCTTGATTCCTCTGCCGCCACGGTTCTGACTGCGGAAGTTATCAACCGTCATACGCTTGATGTAACCAAGCTTGGTCATTGCGATCACGGTATTCTCTCTCGGGATCAGATCCTCTGTGGAAATATCGTATACATCGTATCCGATGGAAGTCTTTCTGTCATCGCCGTATTTTTTCTGCAACAGCGAGGATCTCCTCGCGGATCACACGGAGAAGAAGCTTACGGTCAGCGAGGATTGCCTGGAACTTGCGGATCTTCTCCATAAGCTCTGCATACTCGGCTTCCAGCTTCTCTCTTTCCAGACCTGTCAGTGCACGGAGACGCATATCCACGATTGCCTGAGCCTGAACGTCTGTCAGCTCAAAACGCTCAATAAGTTCCTGTTTCGCGATCTGTACATTACGGGAACCACGGATGATACGGATCACTTCATCGATATTATCAAGTGCTTTCAGGAGGCCTTCCAAAATGTGGGCTCTCTCCTGGGCTTTATTCAGATCGTACTGTGTTCTTCTGCGAACAACATTCTCCTGATGTTCCAGATAATACTCCAGCATCTCTTTCAGGTTCAGAACTTTCGGTTCCATGCTTCCATGATTCGGAACAAGGGAAAGCATGATCACGCCAAAAGTATCCTGCAGCTGTGTATGTTTGTAGAGCAGGTTCAGGATCACATTGGCATTGGCATCTTTACGGAGATCGATGCAGATACGCATACCTTCACGGCTGGAATGGTCATTCAGGTCTGTGATTCCATCGATCTTTTTATCACGGACAAGCTCTGCGATCTTCTCGATAAGGCGTGCCTTATTTACAAGGTATGGAAGCTCTGTGACTACGATACGGGATTTACCATTGGGCAAAGTCTCGATATTTGTCACAGCGCGGACACGGATCTTGCCACGACCTGTACGATAAGCTTCCTCGATTCCTCTTGTTCCGAGGATGGTTGCTCCTGTAGGGAAGTCCGGTCCCTTGACGATCTCAAGAAGTTCTTCCATTGCTGTCTCGCGGTCTTCTTCCACAATGTTATCAATGATCTTAACAACGGCATTAACTGTCTCACGAAGATTATGAGGTGGAATATTGGTCGCCATACCTACAGCGATACCTGTTGTACCGTTTACCAGCAGATTCGGAAAACGTGCCGGAAGTACAACCGGCTCACGTTCTGTCTCATCAAAGTTCGGCTGGAAATCAACGGTATCTTTGTTGATGTCTGCAAGCATCTCCATGGAAATCTTGCTGAGACGTGCCTCTGTGTATCGCATGGCAGCCGCACCGTCACCATCCACGGAACCAAAGTTTCCATGTCCGTCAACCAACGGATATCTTGTTGACCATTCCTGAGCCATATTAACCAGCGCACCGTAGATGGAACTGTCACCATGAGGGTGATATTTACCCATGGTATCACCGACAATACGCGCACATTTTCTGTGTGGTTTGTCAGGACCATTGTTCAGCTCGATCATGGAATACAGCACTCGGCGCTGTACCGGTTTCAGGCCGTCTCTTACATCCGGCAGAGCTCGTGAGGCGATAACACTCATGGCATAGTCGATGTAAGATTCTTTCATAGTTTTTTCCAAATCCACTTCGTGGACTTTGTCAAAAATATTATCTTCCATTCTTCTTTATTCTCCTAGATATCAAGATTCTTGACGAATCTTGCATTTTCTTCGATAAATTCACGTCTTGGCTCTACCTTGTCTCCCATAAGAGTGGTAAATGTCAGATCGATCTCAGATGTGGCAGCCTCGTCCATGGTCACACGGAGAAGAATTCTCTTCTCAGGTCCATAGTAGTCTCCCAGAGCTGTTCCGCATCCATCTCACCCAGACCTTTATAACGCTGGATCTTATTGTTTCCGTCACGTCCGATCTCGGTAAGGATATTGTTCAGTTCATCATCATCGTATGCGTACCATACTTTCTTGTTTTTCTCGACTTTATAAAGAGGCGGCTGTGCCAGGTATACATATCCCTGCTTGATCAGCTCCGGCATAAAAACGATACAGGAATGTCAGAAGCAGTGTTGCGATGTGCGCACCGTCAACATCGGCATCGGTCATAATGATGATCTTATGGTAACGAAGTTTGGAGATATCAAAATCCTCATGGATTCCGGTTCCGAAAGCAGTAATCATGGCCTTGATCTCTTTGTTTCCATAGATCTTGTCCAGACGTGCTTTTTCAACGTTCAGGATCTTACCACGAAGTGGAAGGATTGCCTGTGTGGCACGGTTTCTCGCTGTCTTGGCGGAACCGCCCGCGGAATCTCCCTCTACGATATAGATCTCGCAGTTCTCCGGATTCTTGTCCGAACAGTCTGCAAGTTTTCCAGGAAGAGACATGCTGTCCAGTGCGGATTTTCTTCTTGTAAGGTCACGGGCCTTTCTGGCTGCTTCTCTGGCTCTCTGTGCAAGAACAGATTTCTCAACAGTAGCCTTGGCAACTGCCGGATTCTGCTCCAGGAAAATCTCCAGCTGCTTGCTTACAACGCTGTCTACCGCACCTCTTGCCTCGCTGTTTCCAAGTTTCTGCTTGGTCTGTCCCTCAAACTGCGGATTCTCGATCTTAACGCTGACGATCGCGGTCAGACCTTCACGGATATCATCACCGCTTAAGTTCGGCTCGCTGTCCTTAAGAAGCTTATTCTTACGTGCGTAATCATTGAATGTATTGGTGATCGCATTACGGAAACCGGTAATGTGTGTACCGCCCTCCGGTGTATTGATATTATTTACAAAACCATAGGTATTCTCTGTATAGGAATCATTATGCTGCAGAGCAACCTCTACAGATACACCATCCTTCTCACCTTCACAGTAAATGATCTCCGGGTAAAGTGCCTCTTTACTTCTGTTCAGGTAGCTTACAAACTCACGGATACCACCCTCATAGTGGAATACCTTCTCGCGCTCCTGGCCCTCTCTCTTATCTTCCAGCACAATGCGAAGACCCTTGGTCAGGAAAGCCATCTCACGAAGTCTCTGTTTCAAGATATCGTAATCATAAACGGTCTCCTCAAAGATCTCCTTGTCCGGAAGGAAATAAACCTTCGTTCCGGAAAGCTCCGGATCACAGTCGCCTACAACCTTCAGCGGATACATGGTCTTGCCACGCTCATATCTCTGTTTATATTCTTTACCCTCGTGTAGATAGTAACCTCCAGCCACTCGGAAAGTGCATTTACAACCGATGCACCAACACCGTGAAGACCACCGGAAACCTTATATCCTCCACCGCCGAACTTACCACCTGCGTGAAGAATGGTAAATACAACCTCAACTGCCGGAATACCAGCCTTATGATTGATGCCAACCGGGATACCACGGCCATTATCTGTAACGGTAATGGAATTATCCGGATTGATATCTACATGAATCTCCGTACAAAAACCAGCCAGTGCTTCATCGACTGCATTATCCACGATCTCATATACGAGATGATGAAGTCCACGCTGGAGGTACTTCCGATATACATTCCAGGCCTCTTACGTACGGCTTCCAGTCCCTCCAGGATCTGGATCTGATCTGCGCCGTATTCTGTATTCTCTGCGCCCATGTCATTCCTCCTGTTCTTGTCTGTCCGGACGTGTTTGAAAATTCATTTTCTGCAGAACCACAGCAATTTCAGAAATTACTGCACCATACCCTGATCCATTAATTTCAGTAACTACTGTATTTTCAAATTTTGCAGAAAGCAATTCTCAAACCCGCTCCAGAAGTGTCATTTATACCTGTAAAATAAACGTTTTTTTACATACGAATACAGAATTTATTATAGCACAAAAAGCCTGTATTTCCACGCAAAATCATAGGAAATACAGGCAAAAAAGTATCTTATTAAATGCAATCCAGTAACGCCTTATAAATATCCCTCTTGGAAACACCACGATCCCTAGCGGCAAGCTTCATAGCATCCTTTCTGGAATTCCCCTGCTGCTCATACATCGCCACATGCTCCGCAATGGAAACCTCCTCCCAGGAAGCACGCTTCTCCGCTTCCATTTCACTGCGGCTTCTGCCCTCGATCACAAGGACACACTCACCCAGTGGCTTCTCATCTTTATAAAAATCCATCAGATCATCGATCGTCGTCCGAAACGCCGTCTCATGTTTCTTGGTCAGCTCCCTGCAAAGAGTCATCCTGCGGTTACCAAGTGCCTCTCTGAGTCGCCAAGGGTCCGTACAAGCCTGTGAGGCGCCTCATACAGGATAATAGTCCTCGTCTCGCTGGAAAGCTCTTCCAGAATCGTTTTTCGCTCTTTCTTATCCGCCGGAAGAAACGCCTCGAAGGCAAAACGCCTGGTATGCAGACCTGACAAAGTCAGAGCAGTAATACAGGCAGCAGGCCCCGGCAATGAAGTCACCTCAATACCAGCTTCGTAACACATAGCTGCAAGTTCTTCTCCAGGATCTGAGATACCTGGAGTTCCTGCATCTGTGATCAACGCAATGTTTGTGCCTGAGAGCATTTTTTTTCCACAAGAACGTGACCTTTGTCGATCTTGTTGTATTCGTGGTAACTGGTCATGGGGGGTTTTTATGTCAAAATGATTTAAAAAGTTTTTATGCTGTTGCGGGTATCTTCCGCAGCGATTAAGTCCACTTCCCGAAGGGTTCTTAAAACTCGAAGGGTGATGTCTTCGAGGTTTCCTATGGGGGTGGCGCATAAGTATAGTTTTCCGTTTTGTTTCATAATTTGCCTCTTTTCTCGCTTGACCGCGGGGAGTTGTTTTCCACTTGGCCGTGGGGGAGTTGTTTTGCTTGACCGCGGGGGATATTCCGCTTGACCGCGGGGGTTTGTTTAAGTTTGGGAACTTTGAAAACCGCAAAGGGGCCGCAAAGCCGCGCCCCCTCTGCACACCCCTTGGGCTTTTTTTAAGTAGTGCAAGGGATTCGCTGTTCTTATTTGTTGACTTGTGTCTGTATGCTTCGGTATTCAGCGCGCTACTCTGTGCCGTAGTGTTGTTTTATTTCTTCACTTTCTCTGTGGTTCACTTCGGCAAGGTGTCTGTATTCTTCGATACTCAGCGCGCTACGCTGTGCCGATGTTGTTTTATTTCTTCACTTTCTCAGTGATTCACTTCTGGCAAGGTGTCTGTATTCTTCGATACTCAATGCGCTACGCGTTGCGATCTCTCGCTTTGAATCTCAGGCGAGGGGAGGCCGCTGCTGGTGGTGACGTTAGCGGAGCCCCCGTCAGCGAGGTGAGGATAGCTGCTGCCACCGAGCGCACTGTTTGAGCGAAGCGAGTTTGCGCGAATGGCAGCAAACCGGCGCCGCAGCCGAGCAGGGGGCGCAGCGTGTCACCACCAGCAGCCTGCCTCCCCTCGCCGTCCCTTCACCAACCGAAGTTCCACAGCCACCATCACCTCCCAGCCATCCAGCGCAGCGCCGAGGCCCAAAACCTCCCGAGCAGCCACCCCAATCTCTCACAACCAAACAACCAACCAGGCAGCCACCCTAAGCCACAACATCACAACATTCACACCATCCGATACAACTCCAAAATATCCTCAGTATAAACCCCAGGCCTCTCATAAACCACCAGCGGCCGTTCAACCTGGATCCTGGAATTCCCGCCCTTACAGGCCTCGATCAACACCATATTCGGCTCCTTATCAATAAAAGGATACACCAGCTGCATCCTCTTAGGCTCTAGCTTATACTTCGTCAAAGTCGCCATCAGCTCCACCAGTCTGAAAGGCCTGTGCACCAGAAAAAACTCCCCGTCCCTCAGAACCCGGGCACCTGACAGGCCACATCATCAAAAGTACAAAGAATCTCATGCCTTGCAATCGCCTTGGGAACATGCGGATTCGTTAACCCATGCTGTCCGATCATATACGGCGGATTACACGTCACCACATCAAAAGAAGCCGCCCCAAAAATCCCGGCAGCCTCCTTGATATCACCCTCAACGATCCGAACCCTGTCCTCAAGGCCATTAAACCTCACACTACGGTCAGCCATCTCCGCACACTCATGCTGAATCTCCAGACCCGTAAAATGCTCCCCATCCGTACGGTCAGAAAGCAAAATCGGAATAATTCCCGTGCCAGTCCCCATATCCAGTGCAACCTCACCCTTCTTCACCCGGGCAAAACCAGACAACAGAACCGCATCCATCCCGAAACAGAACTTCTTCGGATCCTGGATCACAAACAACCCATTCTGAAGATCATCCACACGCTCACCACATTTAACAAGATCACTTCTCATTCGGTTTTGAATCTCCCTTTTTAGCCTCTTTCTCATCGTGGTCAGCAGAACCTGCACCACCCTTACCTTTTTTCTTCTTGGGGCGGAACTTCAGATCACGAACCGGAAACTCCTGGATCTCCTTCTCATCGTTAACATCCACAACAATCTTAACCATCTGACGGAGAACATTCACACTCTGAACTGTACCGGTAATACCCTGCGGTGTAGTCACTATATCACCAATTCCCGGAAGATTCCGGTTCAGCTCCTCATAAGTTTCCTGCTCATTCTTAAGACAGCACATCAGACGTCCACAAACACCTGAAATCTTCGTCTGGTTCAGAGAAAGATTCTGCTCTTTTCGCCATCTTAATGGAAACCGGTGCAAATTCGGAAAGATACGTATGGCAGCAAAGCGTCCTTCCACAGATACCAATACCACCAAGGATCTTCGTCTCATCACGGACACCGATCTGACGAAGCTCAATCCTTGTCTTAAACACAGACGCCAGATCCTTAACAAGCTGACGGAAATCAATCCGCCCGTCCGCTGTAAAATAAAACAGCACCTTGTTATTATCAAACGTATACTCCGCATCGATCAGCTTCATCTCAAGCCCATGTTCACGGATCTTCTTCTTGCAGATCTTAAAAGCCTCTTTCTCCTTCAGACGGTTCTCAGCCTCATGCTCCTCGTCCTCTTTTGTCGCAACACGGAGAACTTCCTTCAGCGGATGCACCACCTCGTCCTCCTTCACACTGCGCGGCTCCAGAACAACACGGCCATACTCCACACCACGGGCAGTCTCCACGATCACATGATCGCCGACCTTCACCTTATAGTTCTTCGGATTAAAATAATAAATCTTACCAACGTTACGAAATCTAACTCCAACTACCATTTCCATTCTATTTCTCCCTAATTGTCAGGAACAGGAGCTCCAGGGCAAGTTCGAGATTAACATTGGCACGGAGACGCACCTTGGTCTTCTCCAGTGCTTCAAGGATCTTTTCGATATTCTCATAAGAACGCTCGCTGGCCTGCTCTCTGATAAAATTAATCTCCTGTTTAAAAACCAGGTTGTCAATTTCCCTTGTTGCCTTAAACATCAGAACATCGCGGAACCAGAACTGAAAAATATCCAGGTAATCATTGATATTATTCTTATCAGCAGTCAGAGTCTTAATTGCCTCTGTCAGCTCATAAACTTCCATGGAATTGGCATATTTCAAAATCTTCAGTGCATTGGCCGTCATATCCGCAAACTCCTGGGAAGTAGCGGCCTCCTTCGCCTTGCCAATGCTGCCCTGTGCATAGGACGCATCGATCTCAGCCTGATAATCCGGCACCTGAAGATGCTCCATCAGATATTTTTTTCACAAGACCATCATCCACTACTTTCAGATCCAGACGCACGCACCTGGAACGGATGGTAGGAAGAAGGCTGTCGATATTGCTGGTCAGCAACAAGATTACCGCATATTCCGGCGGCTCCTCGATTGTTTTCAAAAGGGCATTCTGCGCCTGTACTGTCATCATCTCCGCATCCGGAATGATATAGATCTTATACGGACTGCAGTACGGCTTGATATCCACATCATGGACAACCTGCTCACGCACCTCATCAATACTGATACTGCCAGGTTTCTCATGTGTCACTGTGATAATATCCGGATGATTCTTGCCGATCACCTTCTTACAGGAATCACAGGTCATACACGGTTCAGATTCTCCTGATTCACACTGCAGTGCTGCCGCAAAAGTCCCCGCAAGAAGTTTCTTGCCGGAGCCCGGTTCTCCCGTAAAAATATAAGAGTGGGACACCTTCCCTGTCTCTATCGCATTCTTCAAATGCCTGATTATATCGTCATGACCGATGATGTCATGAAATCCTGCCATAAGAATCACCTCTTTCTGCCTTTTGTGTCCTCCGTCATACCCGGCGGACATCTTTCATCTAATTATAACATAATCTTCTGTATAAAAAAAAAACTATTTTTCCCTATTGTACAGATTTTATATAATTTCCAATTTCCTTCACACATTCATCCAGATTATGATTCTGAAAGCGCTTCCATATACCAGCTTTCAGAATATTTTCTTCTGAAAAATCATTCTGGTCCGCCAGAAAACGCCTGCACATCTCCTCATACTTCGGCACTTCCTGAGTTCTCTCACGGGCAAGGGCACGCTCCAGACGCTCCCCGTCCTCCACTTCTATATAAACAGGACGCATCACATCATCCCCATAATACTCCCGAAGTTTCACAAAAGACTCCAGCGTACCGATTCCCAGATAGCTGTCATTTCCCACGGAAACCTGCCCGTCATCCGCTGTAAAATATGTCCACGGACCATAAACCGTCTGATAAGTCCTGGCCTCGATCAGCTTCCCGTTTCTCCGGAACTCCTTCAGTTTATTTTCATCCACAAAAAAAATATTCTCTTCCGTTCTCTTCTCCATCACGGATCGGCCGGGTGGTATAGATCACAAGCCGCCTCAGTCCCAGCTCCTGGTCCGCCTCCAGCTGCCTGTAAATACTATCCTTACCGGAAGAACTTTTTCCCATAATGTAAAAAATCTTTCCCACTCTGTCTCCTCTGCTTTCCGCGCATTACTGCTCACACTTCAGCCCAATCCAATATATCCCATAGCCAAAGCGGACAATCCGTTTGCTGCCTTCCCACAGATCAGCAATACACAGAATTTTCACTGTCAGTTATCACTGTCATACATCTCATGTTTCATTCTTCACAACGCACACAGTCTCACTTGTCTGGTCACTCAGGCCCTGTACCTCAAAGCCCTGTTCCAGGTATCTTCTCACATTTTTTTACGAAATGTCCAGAAATCTGTTCCCCCGGAACGATCAGCGGGATCCCCGGCGGATAAAGATACGCAAACTCCACAGATGTCCGTCCGATACACTCATCCAGCGGACACCGCTCACTCTCCGCATCCATAGCCTGGGAGATCCGCATGACCTGCTTCATTTTTCCGTTTTTCAAAGGCTCCTTCGCCACAGCCTCTTCTCTGTATTTTAACGATTCACGCGGTCGATCTCTTCAATAGCATCACAAAGCCGCTCAAAGCCCTCCGCCGTATCACCCACAGCCGCCAGCGCCAGCACATAATTCTCCGCCTCCATCTCCATTTCCAGATGAAACTCCCTCCGGAGGATCTGATGCAGCTCCCGGCCGTTCAGCGAACTGTTCACAGTAGAAAGCAATATCTTAGATCTGTCAAAATCAAAAACTCTCTGGCACTCACAGGCCTGCGGCGTTACCAGCCGGATATACTTACACCCGGAAAGACGCCTGCGTGCTTTTCCAGATTCTCCGTAAACACACGGAACATCTCATCCCCCTCACGCTCCAGCTTATCCATGCACGCATCAATGCTGCTCATAAGAATATAAGAAGGACTGCTGCTCTGATAGATTCCCAGAAAACGCTTCAGTTTTTCCCGGCTCACACGATCACCTGCACAGGTGGATCACCCCCCGTCTGGGTCAGACAGGGCAGCGTCTTATGCACACTGTTGATCACCACATCCGCACCAAGCTGCGCCGCAGACACCGGAAAATACTCCGAAAACCGAAAATGCGCCCCGTGAGCCTCATCCACGATCAGCGGCACACCATAGTGATGCGCGATCTCCGCGATCCTAGCCACATCCGACACGATCCCGTCATAAGTCGGCGAAGTGATCAGCACCGCCTGGATCTCCGGATTTTCCGCCAGATACATTTCCACGCGGCCGGGTGAAATCCCTCCGTTTATCCCCAATTTCGGATCCTCATGTGGATAAATATACGTGGCACTCAGCTCCCGCAGATAAAATTGCATGGTAAACCGCCTTATGGCAATTCCTTGCCACCAGGATCTGACCACCCTTATCTACAGCCGCAGACACCGCCGCCAGAATCGCCCCGGAACTTCCGTTAATACTGTAAAAACTCTCCGGCACACCATAAAGCCGTGCAACATCCTCCTGGGCCCTTTTCAGAATATCCTCTGCATGATGCAGGTTATCGAACCCGTTGATTTCCGTAATATCCCTCTCTACCGGAAAATCTCCATCCACAGCCAGTGGATTTCTCTTATGCCCGGGCATATGAAATGGGTAAAAATCACTTCTGCCGTATGCCTCCAGTTTTTTATATAATCTGTCTTCCATAATTCTCCCTTTCGTCCAGATAATAATAAAGAGGGGCTATCATCAAAACGATATTCCCCTCTGTTTTATCACATCTCAGTAAAGTCAATCCTCAGATCCTCATAAATTCCAACCTTAACCGAATCCTGAAATGTATACTGTTCCGTATCTTCATTCTCAAAATCATATACCATTATCTGATTCTTCGTCGGATCCACGATCCAGTATTCTCTCACACCGGCAGTCCTGTATTTAAACAGCTTCGTGTAGTAGTCCATACGCCTGCTTGAAGGAGAAACGATCTCAATGATCCAGTCCGGAGCTCCTTTACAACCTCTGTCATCCAGTTTATCAGAATCACAGATAACGGAAACATCCGGTTCCACGTAAGTATTTGTTTTCTCATCCAGATACACTGCAAACGGTGCAGCAAATACTTCACATTTCCCTTTATTGTCATCTATATAGTTGCCTATTTTTCTGGACAAAATGCTCGAGATCCTCTGATGTCTCGTATTCGGTGGCGACATATAATAAATTTGTCCATCGATCAGTTCCGCTCTTTCGCCCTCCGGCAGAGCATAAATATCCTCTATCGTATAAACTTTTTCTTTCAACAGCGGCATATTTCCACTCCTCTCAAAAACACCTGGTAAAATGTACACCTTTATTTCGCTCTGCATTCATACGCGCATACAGCAGCTCCATCTGAAGATTTCCCGATACACTCACACCTTAAACCGGTATCCCACACCCCAGATTGTCTCAATATACTGAGGCTTGGCCGTATTAAACTCGATCTTCTCACGGATCTTCTTGATATGAACCGTAACCGTGGCGATATCACCCACAGACTCCATATCCCAGATTTCCCGGAAAAGCTCTTCCTTCGTAAATACCCTGTTTGGATTCTCCGCCAGGAAAGTCAGAAGATCAAAACTCCTTGGTAGTAAATGTCGTCTCCTCGCCATTGACCCATACACGTCTGGCTGTCTTATCAATCTTAATGCCACGGATCTCGATCACATCATTCTTATGCACATTGGAACCAACCAGACGGTTATAACGCTCCATATGAGCCTTCACACGGGCAACCAGCTCACTTGGGCTGAACGGCTTGGTCATATAATCGTCTGCACCAAGTCCAAGTCCACGGATCTTATCGATGTCATCCTTCTTCGCGGAAACCATGATGATCGGCGTATTTTTCTCCTCACGGACCTGTCGGCAAATATCGAAACCGTCCACCTCCGGAAGCATCAGATCCAGAATGATCAGATCAAAATCCTCCTTCATGGCACGTACAAGACCTGTATCACCACGGTTCTCGATCTCCACTTCAAACCCCGAAAGCTCCAGATAATCCTTCTCAAGATCCGCAATCGCTTCCTCATCCTCTATGATCAAAATTCTACTCATTAATCGGTACCTCCTGATATTTTCTGAGAACAAAATACATGATCGTTCCAATTCCCAGCCTGCTTGTAGCCCAGACCTTTCCTCCATGATCCTCCATGATCTTCTTTACGATGGAAAGTCCGATACCGCTTCCTCCTTTGGAAGAATTTCTGGAAACATCGGTACGGTAAAAACGGTCAAAAATATACGGCAGATCCTTGGCGGCAATTCCTTTACCATTATCCTCGATCTCCACCTGGATAAAATCACCCACATCCTTCACACGAAGCTGGATGATCCCCTTGGGCTTCTCCATATATTTAATGGCATTGCTCACAATATTATGGATCACACGGCGGATCTGCTCTCCATCTGCGATCACCTGGACATCTTTCTCCACATAATTGGCATACACAAGCTCAATTCCCTTGGTTTCCATCTCAAGTCCAAGTTCCTCCGCACAGTCCGAAAAATAATCCTCCACATTCAGCTTGCTGAACGTATACGGAATACGGTTGGTATCGATCTTGGAATAAAAACGTCAGCTCATTGATCAGGTGATCCATCTCATTGGTCTTATTATAAATAGTACGCACATACCGGTTCATCTTCTCCGGTGTATCTGCCACACCATCCATAATCCCCTCCACATAACCCTTCACCGCAGTGATCGGTGTCTTCAGGTCATGGGAAATATTACTGATCAGTTCCTTGTTCTCCTTATCCATCAGGATCTTCTCTTCCGTGGACTCCTTCAGCCGTTTACGCATCTCCTCAAAATCCTGGCAAAGCTGGGAAAATTCATCCTTCCCCTCAACCTCCAGCACAAAATCCAGATTACCCTCTTTGATGTTCTGGGTTGCCTTACGAAGCTTCACCAGCGGAACCGCAATACTCCTGTAGATCCAGAGACCCACAGACAGCGCTGTAAAAACAAGAATGATCGTTGCCGTCAGAATCATATCCTTGGCCATCAGCTTCACCTGACTGCTGGAAGACTGCGCCAGAGAAATATCATAGACCATCTCATTGGAATCAGCAGCCTGACTGCTGCTCTCCTGTACATGTTTCACCTGAGTCCGGCTGAAACCGTAAAGACTTGCTGAAAAAAGAAGCAGCGGCAGCAGGATCACTGCGATAAAGCCCACAATAATACGTGTTTTTAACTTCATCTATATCTCCGTCCTTTATTAATCAAGCGGATATTTGCAATCCACATTTACACACGTATTATAACATAAACTATATTACCCATCTCTAAATTTTCTATAAAAAAGCCCCCGGTAGTGCGAATACCGGGGGGCTTCAATCTTTGTTCTTTTGGAACTATTATTATCTCTTACAGATATTTCTTCAGAGTCTCAACCTTGTCCAGATGCTCCCATGGAAGGTCAACATCTGTACGGCCAAAGTGACCATAAGCAGCAGTCTGTTTGTAGATCGGACGGCGAAGATCAAGCATCTTGATGATACCAGCCGGACGAAGGTCAAAATTCTCACGAACGATCTCAACAAGCTTGGTCTCAGAAAGCTTACCAGTTCCGAAAGTATTCACACTGACAGATGTCGGATGTGCAACACCGATTGCGTAAGAAAGCTGAATCTCACACTTGTCAGCCAGACCTGCTGCAACGATGTTCTTAGCAACATAACGAGCTGCATAAGCTGCGGAACGGTCAACCTTTGTGCAGTCCTTACCGGAGAAAGCACCGCCGCCGTGACGGCCTGTTCCACCGTAAGTATCAACGATGATCTTACGTCCTGTCAGACCACTGTCACCGTGAGGTCCGCCGATAACAAAACGGCCTGTCGGGTTGATGAAATATTTGGTATCCGCGTCAACCATATCAGCCGGGATGATCGCATCAAAAACATATTTCTTAATGTCCTCATGGATCTGCTCCTGAGTCACATCCGGATCATGCTGTGTAGAGCATACAACCGCATCGATTCTCTTCGGCTTTCCAGCCTCATCATACTCAACAGTAACCTGTGTCTTACCATCCGGTCTTAAGTATTTCAGAGTACCGTCTTTACGAACTTTTGTCAGCTGCTGTGCAAGCTTATGTGCCATGTTGATCGCATATGGCATATACTCCTCAGTCTCGTTGGAAGCATAACCAAACTGAAGGCCCTGGTCACCGGCACCGATGGAATCCAACTCATCCTCGTTCATGTTATCCTCTTTCTGCTCAAGCGCCTTGTCAACACCCATAGCGATATCTGTGGACTGTTTGTCAAGAGCTGTGATAACTGCGCAGGTATCTGCGTCAAAACCATAATCAGCATTGTCATATCCAATCTCACGGATCGTATCACGAACGATCTTCTGGATATCAACGTTAGCCTTGGTTGTGATCTCACCCATAACAAGTACAAGACCTGTAGTAGTAGCAGTCTCGCATGCAACACGGCTCATTGGGTCCTGCTCCATCATAGCGTCAAGGATGGCATCGGAAATAGAGTCGCAAACCTTGTCAGGATGTCCTTCAGTTACAGATTCAGATGTAAATAAAATTTTCTCCATGTTCTTCTCCTTTTGTAATAAAACAACGGTCATAGACATAAAAAACAGCCCGTACAATCCGGACTGTTTAAGTTCTGTAAACAATCCTCTTATTGTTCGATTGCTCGCTCAGGTTGGCACCTTCCAGAATATTCCGGGGTTGCCGTGGCTTCTCAGATCCTTTGTATCTCCACCACTCTGAATAAAAGGCTATCTTTTATGAAATTACTGCAACACATACAATATACTTCTCCTTACCAAATGTCAAGAAATTTTTTTTTATGTAAAACTCTCTTTTGTATTAAAAAAAAAGACAATATTCCCATTCCCTGTTGTTTATCTCTCATCCGCCGTTACAGTAAAAATATTCGTAAAACGGTTCTCCATATCCAGCGAAAGACCAGACATCTCTGTCTGGCCTTTCTGAT
>ENA-OQAJ01000074-OQAJ01000074.1-human-gut-metagenome-genome-assembly--contig:-NODE-74-length-27801-cov-2.522476_pt1 | contig 27801 bp, 37 predicted proteins | sample MGYA00242736_ERZ504529 | MGnify/ENA primary metagenome ERZ504529 (study PRJEB26092, sample SAMD00036275) | human gut metagenome | host: Homo sapiens | study: EMG produced TPA metagenomics assembly of...
CATTTTTATTTTTGTGCAATTTTCATATATATTACAAAAGTTTTTGTATCTTTCGCGCACTGGTCTTCAGAATTTCCGCATATTTCTGAATATTTTCTTTATTCATCCTCAGAGACGGAGCGCTGATACTTAAAGCACCCTCCGCTTCCCCTTCATGATTAAGAAGAGCCACGCCTACACATTTCACACCAAACATAACTTCCATATCATCCACTGCATATCCACGCTCCCGAACCATCCGGATCTCCTCATCCAGTTCTCTCCGGTCTGTGATCGTGTACTCTGTAAAAGCTTCCAGTTCCTCCGGAATATGCTTCTCCCTGTCCTCTTCGGACATAGTCGCCAGAACTGCTTTTCCAACACTTGTACAGTACATCTTTGAGCACTCACCGGTTACAGATTTTGTTACAAGCCTCTGGTTCTCCGGAGAAACCGCCTCCAGATACAGCATATCCTCACCCTTCGGCACAGCCAGATAAACCAGTTCCTGCACCTCATTTGCGATCTCACGCATAACCGGCACAGCAATCTTCGTAATATCAAGATTTTCACGAAATGCCCGGCTCAGCATCATAACCTCCGGACCCAGCCGGAATTTCCCAGACTCCGGATCCTGCACCAGATACTCCATAGCAGTAAACGTAACCAGGATATTATGAACATTACTCTTATACAGACCCAGCTTCTCACTGATCTCCGTTACACCCAGGGGCTGCTTCACAGCAAAACAGTTCAGGATTTCCAATGCCTTCTGTAAGCTCTTAACTTTAATCTCTCCATTGTTCTCCATTTATCAATTCCCCATTTCTCTGCCCGACAGCCAAGCCCGGACCCAACCGGAATCCGGTCCCGCGCACTCCTGGCCGCTGCAGTTTTTATAATAAAATTATCTCTTAAATTCATAAAACCTGTCAATAGATTTCATAAAAAAAGAACATAAATATCCTAAAATGACGTGAAAAACGTAAAAAAAACGCCTGATATTTTCTGCACATATTCGTTAATCATATATCTTTTTCCATAAATTGCCTTTGTATTTTACGGTTTTTTTATTGATTTATGCACAATTCAGACTTATAATAAAGATACAAAAAAGAGCGAAAACAATATAAAATACAATTCTGGAGGGAACCTTATGAACGAAGAACTTTTTAATGAAGCATCAAAATCCAACATCCTGTCAAAACAGCTGGTCGATCAACTTCAGGAAAGCATGACCTACAGCAGCATCTCCTTCATCAATTGGACCATCGAAGTCCTCAAGCTCCTGAAAGCCCGCATCGAACGCGGCGACAAGATCAAAGATGAGACCACCGGCGTGATCTACGATCTCTACACCTTCCGCCAATTTGTAGAAACCAACTTCTCCACCTACATCACTGGCCAGGTCTTCAACACCTCCATCCGGTCCCAGAAAGTCTACTTCACCCTGGAAGCCTGCCCAGGCGGCTACAACCTCCTCATGGCAGACTCCGGCAACGAAAAAACCTACCGCTGGATCTCCAGCTTAAGCAAAACGCTTCTCCCTGGTAGAAATGATCGCCACAGGAATCGTCTACATCAAGGACACCCGAACCGACACCTACCAGCCATTCATCTCCGAAAACGGCAAATACTGCAAATACAACAAAGACCTGGGAAAACTCACAGAGCTCTGATCAAAACGGGGAATCCGCAACCGCAGATTCCCCGTTTCCCCCAACCATCCAGCGCAGCGCCGATGACCCATTCCCCTCTTCAAGCCACAGGGAATCTCAGCCTTTCCTCCCAGCCATCCAGCGCAGCGCTGATGGCTCATCCAACTCCCGTCATACCACCCCACTAGCAACACTCCCCACGAGATTTAACACGTCTCACGGCCAATGCACAGCCAGTGAGGGGCTTCTTTCCAGGCTGACTCTGCAGGAGGGGAGCTGATTCTTAGGTGGCGGAAATCTGCGTTGCTTCAAAAAATCTCGCTGTTTGAGCGGCTTCAGACGCGAGTTCGAGATTTTTTGAAGCGCTTTTAGCAGAATTCCGGCACCTTAGAAGCCAGCCCCCGACGAAGCCGCAGAGCCGGACAGATACTGTCTCCCGGGCGTCCGTTCAGCACCAACACCTTCCGCCCGACTCCCTCCCCGGTACACCAGACCGAACCCGCAAACTACACCTGCAATCTTCTTATCACACACTCTGTCAAAACGTCCAACACTCTCCTGCACCTCCCGGATCTCCTCCGCCGAAATCCCATCTTTATGAAATCCCCCGGTACAAATAACTCTCCTGTTCAATTCTCCGGAAACTTTCTCCGCCATCCATCTGCAGATCACCTCATCCTTATGCCCCGGAAAATTCAAAACCGAAGAAGTCGCACTCACCGAACCATCCCTGACAGAGACACCCTCGGTTCCGTCTGCACCACACACCCCAGATGCGGTCGCTCCCCGCCCTGCAGGCAAAGAAGCACATCCTCACCGATCAATGCAGCACTGACCTCCAACTGACATCCCGCAGCCACCATACATTCCGTCACAATCCATTCCATCTACGATACTCCTTCGCTTCAATCCCAAACGGCTCCAGAAGCTTCGCCGCAATATGATATACCATATCATCAATACTTCCGGCTTATGATAAAACGTCATCATCGGCGGAATGATCCGCACCCCCGGGAGCATGGAAAGCTCATAAAGATTCCGGAGATGGATCCCGCTTAACGGCGTTTCCCTGGCAGCCAGCACCAGCGTTCTCTGCTCCTTGATCGTCACATCTGCCGCACGCAGGATCAGACTGTCCGCATAGCCGCTGTGGATACCCGCAATCGTCTTCATGCTGCAGGGTACGATCAGCATTCCCTCTGTTTTAAAAGAACCACTGGCCGGTTTTGCCCCGATTTCCTCCGGTGCACATACATGATCAGCCAGTCGTTTCACATCATTCACTTCCAGTTCCGTCTCCTGCCGAAGAGTCAGTTCTGCACTGGAACTCATGATCAGATAAGACTCAAAATCCGGATCCTCCCGGATAATCTCCAGACATTTTACAAGGAGCGGCAGGCCACTTGCACCTGTCGCACCGACTACAATTCTCTTTTTCATTTTTTCAGCCATTTCTCCGGATCCAGTTCCATAAAAACGCGCTCTGTGGAAATGATCTTTCAGATCATAAGGTACCGTACAGTCAAAAATCGTTTTGCATGCAATTCCATGATCCCGGATACTTGGAGAAAATGCCGGATCATTGGACGGATCCAGCGGATGGCATCGAACACCCGGAATGGTGATCACATCCACATCCCCCTGAAACCTTGTGTTCATTGCCCAGAGAACATCATTCATGTCAAAGCAGTCCACATCTTCATCTACGAGGAATACATTTTTCAGCTCACTGAACGCGGAAAAGGCAAGAAGTGCAGCCTGACGCTGTCTGCCCTCATCACTTGGCGAACGTTTCTTAAACTGAAGAACAGCCATATATTTTCCACCGCCGGCACTGCTGCAGTATACATTCTGAAGTCTTCCCGGCATCGCCTTCTCCACCATTCCATAGATACTGGCCTCTGTAGGAATTCCTGCCATGGAAACATGTTCTTCACTTGGTCCGATACAGGTCTGCATGATCGGTTTCTCCCGATGCGTTACCGCAGTTACCTTGATCAGCCAGCACTGGTCACTTGCAGGACCAGTATATCCCGGAAACTCCGGCATCGCATAGCCGGTATTGCTGTTCTGATCTTCCTTTACACGTACTCCAGGGATCACTTCTCCCTCGATCACATATTCCGCATTTGCAATAGCACGCTCATTTACCGTCACACATTTACAAAGCTCCACCGGTTCTCCACGCAAAGCCCCTGCCACAGAAAGCTCATCATATCCCAGCGGTGTTGTAGGCGGCTCAAAGCAGGAACCGATCTCAATGGCGGGATCAACTCCGATACTGATAGAGATCGGAAGCTTCTGTCCCAGTTCCTCAGCACGCTCCGCCATTGCTCCGATATGTCTGGCCCCAGGTGTAAAGAAAATCGAAAGCTCATCTTTTCCCTGAATACAGAGACGGTGAATCGTCACATCATGTACACCAGTATCCGGATGTGTGGCATAACACATACCAAGTGTAATGTACGGTCCAGCATCATCCGGTGTATTGGTCGGTGCCGGAACCAGCTTGTACAGATCAAAATCCGGATCTGTTGCTTTATGGATCACCTGCTGACACGGTGCATCCCCTTCAAAATCTATCGGTGGAACAGGATTCTCCACACTTTTACAAAGCATCTTTCCAAGATTTTCCGGCTGGGTATCAAGTAAAGCAGCAACTCTTTTCCTGCTTGCGAGAAGACCGATGGCTACTTTTGCATCCGGATGTCCTTTCACATGATTAAAGATCATGGCCGGTCCCTCTTTTGTAGGACGCTTTACTGTTCCACCAGCTCCTACATAACGGTATACACCTGCAAGCTCTGCCATCGGATCTACTTCCACATCTGTCTCGATCAGCTGATCCGGCATCCGTTCCAGAAGTGCCAGGGCACTTCTTAAATCTCTTACTTTCTCTGCCATAAAAACCTCCTGCATTCTCTTTATTTCCTGATGTTATTTTATCTCTTTTTCACGTGGTCAATCAATTCTTTCTATGGTATAATTGTTTCCAATATGGAATGATTCGGTTAAAAATCAATATCCTATGAAAGGCAGGTGTTATCATGACTCTCGAACAGATCGACTATTTTATCTGCACGGTCCAGTCCCGGACTTTGATGCAGCGGAAACCATGCATATCTCCCAGTCCTCTCTTTCCAAACAGATCATGAAACTGGAAAAGAACTGGACCTCACCTTATGGGATCGTAGTAAACGGACTGCTGTGCTTACTCCTGCAGGGGAATTTTTTTATAAAGAAGCACTTAAGATTTCCAGACAGTATCATCGTTCCATGGAATCAGTGTCCCATTTTAAGGACTGTGAATCCCAGACCCTTCATATCGGAACCCTTCCTTTTCTCTCCCAGTACCATCTCACTTCTGTGATCCACAGTTTCTGTGCCGCACATCCGGAGCTTTCTTTCTCTCTGAAGGAGGTGGAAGATCAGGATCTTCTCTCCGGCCTCGAAAAAAATCTTTTCGATCTGATTTTTGTACGGAAGCACATGCTGGATCTGAAACTTTATACTTTTCACGTTCTCACAGAAGACCGGTTGGTTGCCGTACTTCCCAAAAATCATCCTTCTGCGTCCAAAAAACGGCCTCTCTTACTGAACTGAAAAGGGAAATTTTTATCCTGATGCCCCCACACACTTCCATTTACCGTTTCTGCATGCAAAGTTTTCATGATGCAGGGATCCATCCTCAGATCCTGCGTACTGCCCGTGCAGAATCCATCGTCAGCGCAGTGGAAATTGGTGAAGGAATCAGTCTTCTTACAGAAAGCAGCTTTCAGCTTTTCCGTCAGCCTTCTCTTGCTGCAGTCCCGATTAAACGGACTGGAAAAATTATCCGTTGGAGTTGCCCATAAAAAAAATATGGCTCTCACATCTTCCGCAGAATGTTTTCTGCAGTATGTGAAAAGCCATATATAAAATATTTTTTCTATAATCCAAGCATCATTCCCACACCATGTACAACAAATGCAACGATCCATGCAGTGGCACACTGCATCAGTGCAATACCTGCTGCGGCCCTTACGGTTCCCATCTCTCTCCGCACAGTTGCAATAGCTGCAACACAAGGTGTATAGAGCAAAGATAAAGATCAAAAATACATAAGCAGTAAACGGAGTAAACAAAAGTCTGAAGCAATAGCCGTCTTTCCGCCCCAGAAGAAACTGTCAGCGTTGACACAACACTCTACTTTTGCCATAAAGCCGGTAATCAATGCTGTGGATACTCTCCAGTCACCAAAGCCCAGTGGGGCAAAAAGTGGTGCCACAATACTTCCGATCTTTGCCAGAAGGCTCTGATCTGCACTGGAAACCAGATGCAGGCCTGCATCAAAGTTCTGCAGGAACCATACGATCAGCGTTGCCGCAAAAATAATGGTAAATGCTTTCTGAATGAAACCCTTTGCTTTCTCCCAGATCAGCTGTCCCACGCTTTTTGCAGAGGGAAGACGATAGTTTGGGAGCTCCATGACAAATGGTACCGGCTCACCTTTATATTTGGTTTTCTTCAGGATCAGCGCATACAGAATACCACAAAGGATACCTGCAAAATAAAGACTGATCATCACAACGCCTCTCCACTGTTTCGGGAAAAAAGCACTGGTAAGAAGTCCGTAAATTGGAAGCTTGGCACTGCAGCTCATAAAAGGAGTCAGCAAAATCGTCATCTTCCGGTCACGTTCACTGGACAGTGTTCTTGTTGCCATAATAGCAGGTACGGAACATCCAAATCCGATCAGCATCGGCACAAAACTTCTTCCGGAAAGTCCGATCTTTCGAAGAAGTTTGTCCATAACAAAAGCCACCCTGGCCATATATCCGGTATCTTCCAGAATTGACAGGAAGAAAAACAAAGTAACAATGGTGGGAAGAAATCCAATTACACTTCCGATACCACTTAAAATTCCATCTACAACCAGGGACTGCAGTACTGAGCTGACACCTGCTGCTGCCAGTCCCTTGCCGATAAGAGCAATTACCCAGTCCACAGCCATGGTCATTCCATCCGAAAGCCAGGCTCCCAGATAATTAAACGTCATCACAAATACAAAAGCCATAATTCCCACGAAACAGGGAATCGCTGTATATTTTCCGGTGAGGATACGATCTATGGCTACACTTCGTTTATGTTCCCGGCTTTCTGCCGGTTTTACCACAGTTTTTTCACAGAGCTTTTCAATAAAATCAAAGCGCATGTTCGCAAGCGCTGCCTCACGGTCCAGGCCCCCATCTTTTTCCATGACATGTACCAGCTCACCAAGGACCTTTTTTTCCCCTTCAGGCAAAGCCAGACGTTCTTCGATGAGCGGATCTTTCTCCACGATCTTTGTGGCTGCAAAACGCACAGGGAGTCCTGCTTTTTTTGCATAGGGTTCGATCAGATGAACGGTTGCATGGATACATCTGTGAAGAGCACCTACCGGATCCTTCGGTGACTGATTGTCCGTACAGAAATCAATTCTTCCCGGTGCTTCTCTATATCTTGCAACATGAATCGCATGATCGATCAGCTCATCGATTCCCTCATTCTTTACTGCTGAGATTGGAACAACCGGTATACCCAGGATCTCCTCCAACTCATTGATCCGGACAGAGCCTCCATTTGCCCTTACCTCATCCATCATATTTAACGCCAGCACCATTGGAATTCCGAGTTCCATCAGCTGCATGGTAAGATAAAGATTTCTTTCAATATTGGAAGCATCTACTATATTAATGATTCCTGTAGGTTTCTCATTCAGCAGAAAATCCCTTGTTACGATCTCCTCGCTGGAATACGGAGAAAGTGAATAAATTCCGGGAAGATCCGTCACTGTCGCCTCCGGATGTCTCCGGATACTGCCTTCTTTCTTGTCAACAGTTACACCTGGAAAGTTTCCAACATGCTGATTGGAACCAGTCAGCTGATTAAAAAGTGTTGTCTTTCCACAGTTCTGATTACCTGCCAGGGCAAACGTGATCGGTTCTCCCTTGGGGATCGTGTCCCCAATCCGGTTCTTACGGTAATCGCGGGCCTTTCCAAGCTCTCCAACGCCAGGATGGGCAATTGGCTGATGCCGTTCGCTCTCTTTCTTCGTTTCTGTCATCGATTCGATCCCAACGATCTCAATCTTTGCAGCTTCTGCCAGCCGCAATGTCAGCTCATATCCACGCAGCACAAGCTGTACCGGATCTCCCATAGGAGCGGTTTTACGAAGGGACACCTCTGTCCCTGGTGTAAGCCCCATGTCCAGAAGATGATGTCTCAGCTCCCCCTCGCCACGAACACTGATAATTCTGCCACATTCTCCAGTCTTTAATTTGTCCAGTGTCATATCGTCACCTCATCATAAGTACAATTTATATGGTAATACAGCTGTCTGTATTATCCACTGGTATAAATGTAACACACTTCAAGTTGTTTGACAATAACTGATTAATCTGATAAGTTTTATATAAATAACATTAATTTATGAGTTATTTATCATTAACATTTTTATTTTTTCTCATTTTAATTTAATTTAAATTTAACAGACAAGAAACTGTATCTTTTCAGCAAACATCTTCTAACATATTCTCCTCACTAAAAAAGCACAAACGACATATTACCTGTCGTCTGTGCTCTCTTATTACTTTGAATTTGTTTCAAAAAAATTCTTACTCACCAATCAGCCAGTTATACATCTCTTCATACTGACGTGCGGAATTATTCCAGGAGAAATCTGCTGCCATTGCACGATCTACCAGTTTATTCCATTCACGCTTCTTATCATAATATACACTCTCTGCATAACGGATCGTAGCAAGCATTTCATGTGCATTGTAATTCACGAAGGAAAATCCTGTTCCTGTTCCCTCGAATTCATTGTATGGAATAACCGTATCCTTCAGACCGCCGGTTTCTCTGACGATCGGAAGAGTTCCATAACGAAGGCTCATCAGCTGACTTAAGCCACATGGCTCAAACAGTGACGGCATCAGGAATGCGTCAGATGCTGCATAAATTCTGTGAGACATTGCCTCATCATAGTAAATCTGTGCAGATACCTTGCCGTGATATTTCCAGTCAAAGTGACGGAACATATTCTCATAGCGTTCTTCACCGGTACCGAGGACAACGATCTGAACCGCATCCTGGCAAAGCTCATCCATGATGTAAGCGATCAGATCGAATCCTTTCTGATCTGTCAGGCGGGATACGATACCGATCATCATGGCCTTTGGATCCTGCTCAAGTCCGAGATCTTTCTGAAGCTGGATCTTATTCTTGATCTTTTCCTTGCGGAAATTCTTCGCATTGTAGTTTCTGGTGATGTTTGGATCTGTCTCCGGATTGAATTCATTGTAATCAATACCATTTACAATACCTCGCAGGCTGTTGGCCCTTGCATTGAGAAGACCATCCAGCTTTTCACCGTAGAATGGTGTTTTGATCTCCTCTGCGTAAGTATTACTTACTGTGGTGATCGCATCTGCAAATACTATACCGCCCTTCAGGAAGTTGGCATCCTTATACGCCTCCAGTTTATCCGGTGCAAAATAGTAATCAGAAAGCCCTGTAATATCCTTAACAGTCTTAACATCCCATACACCCTGGAATTTCAGGTTATGTATTGTCATAACAGTCTTGATTCCACGGAAGAATTCATTCTGCTGGAAAGAATCATGAAGGTAAACCGGAACAAGTCCTGTCTGCCAGTCATGACAGTGAATGATATCCGGTCTGAATCCGATCACCGGAAGAACTGATAACACAGCTTTGGAAAAGAAAGCAAATTTCTCAAGATCCCAACGGTGCGCTGTCATATGGTTTCGGACCGCTGAAATAATATTCATTGTCAATGAAGTAGAACTGGATCCCATCATACTGCATCTGCATGATTCCCACATAGCAGTTCTTGAATCCAAGATCCATATAAAAATGGGTCACATACTCCATTTTATCTTTCCATTCCTGTTTCATACAGGCATATTTCGGTAAGATCACGCGGATATCAAAATATTTTTTGTCAAAGCACTTAGCAGTGAGCCGGCAACATCAGCAAGTCCTCCTGTTTTGATAAAAGGTACTGCTTCTGATGTAGCAAACAGAATTTTTTTCATCTGTATTCCCCTCCCTGGGTACACCCGTTTTATTTATGATTATACTCCAAATTCCTCTAATTTAAAGACCGATTTTTATATTCCAGTCTGATTTTATCGGCAATCAGTGCTATGAATTCTGAATTCGTGGGTTTCCCTTTTCCGGTGCTTACGGTATATCCAAACAATTCATCGATGGTATCCATCTTTCCGCGGCTCCATGCCACCTCGATCGCATGGCGTATCGCCCGCTCCACCCTGCTTGGCGTTGTCTGATGGCGTTTTCGCAATGGTTGGATATAAAACTTTGGTGATGGAATTGAGCATTTCCATGTCATTGACAGACAGGATGATCGCATCCCTTAAATATTGATATCCCTTGATATGTGCCGGAACTCCGATCTCATGAATGATATTCGTCACATCGGTTTCCAGATTCCTCTCCGGCTGAGGTTTTTTGGTTTCTGTGATACCTGCTTGGATCTCCCGCACTCTTCTTTCCCCGATTTTCCGGATATGTTTGATCCGGTTTAAAAGTGTGGTGTTGTCAAAAGGCTTCAACACATAGTAGTCTGCTCCAAGACTGAATGCATCCTCTGTAATCCTTTCCTGTCCAACTGCGGATAATACGATAAACACTGGAACTTTTTTGACATTTGCGTCATGGGAAAATTTCTCCATAACGGAAAGGCCGTCCATCTTCGGCATAATGATGTCGAGAATCACAACATCCGGCTCCTTATCTTTGATTATGTTACAGATTTCTTCTCCGTTGTGTGCTTTTCCGACCAGTTCAAGGTCTTTATCTTCTTCGATCATCTGACCGAGCATGTCTGTCATTTTCGCGTTATCATCAGCAATTGCAACATTTAATTTGTCCATGAGGACCCTCCTAACTTCTCTCTCCTTGGGTTTCCAGACATACCCCCTGTCACCACGCAGTAACCGACACTGTTAGCTGCCTGCGCTTTCCCCTTGCTGGCGACAAAATTATTATAGTGGAAATCCTATGGTAAAATCAAGATAAAAGTAGTTATTTTACCTCACTTTCGTACGATATTTTTCGACATTTTTTCTCTTTTATATCACAAAATTCACTAAAATACTGACGTTTCCTTCTGTATCCGGCATTTTTTTCCATATAAAAAAAGAGGCACTTTTCCTGGATTTTTTCCGTGTTTTTTCTGTGCCTCTTTCCAAAGTTTCGATTATGCATTACCTGTCATATTTTTCTATAAAAATCCCATACCCTCCGGTAGAATCCTGCACAAATACATGAGTCACGGCACCAAAGAGTTTTCCATTCTGGAGCACCGGCTTCCGGACATTCCCTGAACGATCCCGCCGGTTTTTTCCAGGAGTTCTTTGTCTGTGATCCGGATCACGAAGCTTTTATTGGAGTCCTCATGGTTCATATCGATCCTGGTGATCTCTGCGGCATATTCTTTTACTTCGCCATCTGTACAGCAGAGAATGGACGCAGGTCCGGTTTTCAGATCCTGTTTGTAGCCTATGGGGATTTTTTTCAGATCCATGATTTTTCATCCGCCAGGCATCCAATGATCCCAAAAATGCCATTTTTACTGTTTTCCGAAATTTCTCCCAGGATATTATCGGCGTCGTATCGGATCAGCCGGAAAGTTCTCCCGGATTTCCTTTTTCTCCTTTCCGGATTCCCAGAATCTGGGCATCATAAAGATTTCCGTCTGCAATACTTAAAAGTTCACCTGTGTCCACATCGCTGATCCCATGACCAAGTGCGCCGAATCTTCCATCTTCATCCACATAGGTTAACGTTCCGATTCCCTGTGTATCATCCCGCACCCAGATTCCCAGTTTGTATTTGCCTTCTTTATCTTTTACCGGAGTCAGAGACAGAGGAATCGTCTCTTTTCCCCTGCGGACTTTCAACATCACAGAATCTCCGTCAAGAGCAGCCAGATCCTCCATAAGATCCTGCTTGCACTGGATCCTGTTCTGATCAAAAGCCACAATATAATCTCCCGGCTTTACAATGTCCCGGCAGGTTCTTCCGTCTCACCACTTTCTGAGAAGATCTCACCTGTGTCAATGATCAGGACACCTTTGGTCTGCATATAGATGCCCACTGCGTCTCCGCTTACGTATACTTCTTTTGCAGTTGTATGTTTTACTTTCACATCCTTAAAAGGAATCACTCCAAAAACTCTGCAGTGCAAAGTATAGCTGTCTTTCCCCGAGACTGTAATGGCATCATCAAAACTGACAAAAGGGCGCTCAAGAAGGCCTGCCACCTCCCGGCTGTTCTCATGATCTACCAGGATCTGATCCGGAATCTTCCGATCCAGAAGCCGATAGCCCAGCCATCCCATCAGCATCAGATCCAGAGCAAGAAATGCCAGGATCAGATAGCGGTACTTCCTTTTTCTGTTCATCATACGTCACATCCTTTGTATTTTTTTAACAAGGGGCTATTCGCAATCCACATTCGGTTAAAAAAGAGGACTGACCTTTCGGCCGTCCTCTCTTAGTATGTAACGTATGATTTATTTCAGTCTTGTATTTTTTTGTTGCTGTGCCAATTCCTTCATTTCTCTCGCATTTCCAAGAACAGCCGGCGTGATCTCTGCGCCGCCCAGGAGTCTTGCAAGCTCTCGGACGGATTCCTCTCCTTCAAGAGGATGGATCTGAGTGATGGTCTCTGTTCCCTCCACATGTTTCTCAATCTCAAAATGGGTATCTGCCATTGCCGCGATCTGCGGAAGATGGGTGATACAAAGCACCTGTCTGTGCTGTCCGATCACTGCCATTTTTTCGGATACTTTCTGCGCGGTACGGCCGCTGATTCCTGTATCGATCTCATCGAAGATCAGCGTATCGATCTGGTCCTTATCTGCAAGGATCGCTTTGATGGCAAGCATGATCCTGGAAAGCTCACCACCGGATACGATCTGCCCCAGCGGTTTTCTGCTTTCACCTGGGTTTGTGGAAATCTCATATTCTACCGCATCATAACCATTATCTGTATAATTTTTCCTGCGGTCAAAACGGATAGAAAAATCCACATCCGCAAAATTCAGCTCCTTCAATCCATCGATGATTTTTTCATCCAGCTGTTTACTGTATTCTTTCCGGATTTCTGAAAGTTCATGCGAAGCTTCTTCAAGAATCTTTTCTGACTGTACAAGTTTTTCTTTCAGAAACTGGAAATTTTCTTCAAATTTTTGAAGTTTTTCCAGTTTTTCCTGCTGTTCTTTCTGATAAGACAAAATTTCCGGGATCGTCTGTCCGTATTTTGCCTTCAGGCTGTTGATCAGATCCAGACGTTTTTCTGTTTCAAAAAAGTTTCTTCGTCAAAAGTAAGACTGTCCATATAAGAGGACAGATCCCGGCAGAAGTCGCTGAGAAGAGAATCGATTTCTCCGAGAGCTTCCTGCAAAGGCGCAAGTTCCTTATCGTAATCCACAATTCTTGAAAACTCTTTCAGAGCGTTTCCGGTCATGTCCGCAGCGCCCTGTTCATATCCGGTCATCCCATGGACTATCTGTGCGGTTTCCATGATCCTTCTGGCATTGCTCAATTTCCGGTATCGGTCTTCCAGCGTTTCGTCCTCGCCCGGAATAAGAGCTGCTTCTTCAATCTCATTGATCTCAAATTCCAGAAAGGCCTTTTCCCTGTTACGCTGTTCCTCATCCATATCCAGCGCTTTCAGCTGATCCATGCAGGCCCGATACTCCCGGTAAGCTTCCCGGACTTTCTCCCTGGCTGGAAGGATCCGTTCTTTTCCGTATACGTCCAGAATCGACAGCTGGCGATCCCCGTAAAGAAGGGACTGATGTTCATGCTGCCCGTGAATGTCCAGAAGGCAGGCTGCTGCTGCTTTCATCTGGCTGACTGTGCTTGTCTCTCCGTTGATTTTGTTGATACTTCTGCCATCCATGATCTTACGGGACATCAGCACCTGTCCGTCCTCCGGATAGATATCAAGCGCCGCAAGGGACTCTCTGGCTTTCGTGTTTTCAACCTGAAATAACAGCTCTACCAGGGCATGGGAAGCATTTTCGCGGATCATGCTTCTGGAAGTTTTTCCGCCCAGGATGAGCTGTATAGATCCTAACAGAATGGATTTTCCGGCTCCGGTTTCACCGGTTAAAATGTTTAATCCCGGTCCGAATTCCACCTCTGTTTCCTCTATCAGTGCAAGATTTTTTTACATGCAGATGTACTAACATTGGTTTCCTTTCTGGTATAAAGTGTCTACATATTCTGTCATTTTATTTTCCACGGGATAAGATCCCGCCAAGCTTCTGTACTACTCCAGGCGCCTGCTCGGAAGTTTTTACCACACACATGATGGCATCATCTCCGGCAATGCACCCCAGAATCTCCGGCCATTTCATGGCATCAAGAGCTGCTGCTGCAGCCATGGCCATTCCGGGAATCGTTTTTACCACTACGATATTCTGTCCGATATTCATGGAGATCACTGCATCTTTCAGGACTCTGGAATATTTATCACTTAACATATCCGGTGTATGTTCTTCCAGGATCGCATATCTGGATTTTCCGTTGCTGCCTGCAACTTTTGTCATCTTCAGAGCCCGGATATCTCTGGATACGGTAGCCTGTGTAACCTTGAAACCGGCCTCATTCAGTCTTGCCGCAAGTTCTTCCTGTGTATCGATCTCGTACTGACGGATCAGTTCGATAATTTTTTCATGTCTTGCTACTTTCAAAATTGAACCTCCTGCATCAGCTGTTACTCATTTTCTGTCTCAGAACCTCCACAAAGCTCAGATGATTCAGCTTGAGGATCTTTGTCCTGACTGTGGCTTTCCGGATGACGATCCGGTCACCGGTGACCATGGATATCTGGGTATCCCCGTCAAAAGATGCCACCGCTTTCTCAATGGTATTATGTCTTCCCTCGCCGATCTCCACTGTAACCGCCTCTTCCCCGGAAAGAATGATACTTCGGGTATTCATAGTGTGGGGTGCAATGGGTGTCATGATCATCATACTGGCACTTGGAGAAACTACCGGGCCTCCTGCTGACAGGCTGTATCCGGTAGAACCGGTTGGCGTGGAGATGATGATTCCATCCGCATTGTAGGAATTCATATATGAATCATTGACATAATTCTTGAAACGGATCACACGGAGATGTCCCTCTCTTCCGATCACAATATCGTTTAACGCGATATCTTTTCCGATCAGTTCTTCTCCCCGATAGATCTTTCCCTCCAGCATCATCCGCTCTTCCAGCTCATAATCGTCAGTCAGAAGTCTGTCCAACGCCGGATATACGGAATTTTTGTCCACCTCTGCAAGAAATCCCAGAGTTCCCAGATTGATTCCGAGAAGAGGGATATCCAGATGTACCACGTCCCTTGCAGCCTGCAGAAGTGTTCCGTCTCCGCCCAGTACGATAATACACTGTGTATCCCCGGGATTCCGTCCGGATCTGTATAATGATACGGTCCTTCCATTTTTCGGTGATCTTCTGCACGTGGCACCTGGCACCATGTTCTTCCAGATAGTCGATGATCATATTGGAAAAATGTCAGTTCCGGATCCTTGGCACTGTTTGGAATTATATAAAATCTGTCCATATTGCTTCAGTCCTTTCCAAACATCAGTCCAGCTGACCGTGGGCTTCCTTTACCACATCCTCTACGGATACCTCAAGACTCATAGGCACTTCGGTTCCTTCCGGATGTTTTTTGAGGTGAAGAAGATATTCAATATTTCCCTCCGGTCCTTTGATCGGGGAAAAGGAAAGATGACAGGGCTCCATGGAAATGCTCATGGCATAATCCCGTACCTTCTCAATGACTTCCTCATGGACTTTCGGATCACGGACAACGCCTTTTTTTCCGACTTTTTCTCTGCCTGCCTCAAACTGCGGTTTGATGAGACATACGATCTCTCCGTCTTCTGTGAGAAGATTTCTTACAGGAAGAAGAACTTTGTCAGGGAGATGAAAGAAACATCGATGGAAGAAAATGCTGCCGGCCCTTCCAGATCTTCCGGTACCACATAACGGATGTTTGTCTTTTCCATGCATACAACTCTCGGATCATTCCGAAGTTTCCAGTCCCAGCTGTCCGTATCCCACATCAATGGAATAGACTTTGACCGCTCCGTTCTGAAGCATACAATCTGTGAAACCGCCGGTGGATGCGCCTACATCCATACATACTTTATCATTCAGCGTTACGCCAAAATTTTTCATGGCTTTCTCCAGTTTCAGTCCGCCTCTGCTGACATAGGGAAGGGTTTTTCCTCTTACCTCCAGCTTGGCAGTTTCCGCAAACATAGAACCTGCCTTGTCCTCTTTCTGACCATTGACATATACTTCCCCGGCCATGATATAGCTTTTGCTTTTTCCCTTGACGGTGCAAGTCCCTGTTCCACCATCATGATATCCAGTCTTTTTTTCATGTTATCCTCCAACAGCCCGGCTCTTTATGTGCCGGGCTGTAAAATGCCCTGCAAGTCCTTTTCCCTGCAAAGGCTGTCTCTTTTATTTTCTGTTATTCCCAATATCTTCCCAGCTCTGTTCTACAGCATCCAGGACTGCCTGTACATTCAAACCAGTTTTCATCCGCTGACTGTCCACAGTTCCGTGTTCAATAAAGTGATCCGGTATTGCCAGAGGAAGCACTCTAACTTCCGGATGACAGGCCTCCATATAAGCAGATACATGTTCTCCGAATCCACCGCTTTTTACATTCTCCTCCACAGTGACCAAAAGACTGTGGTTCTGTGAAAGCCGGTCAAGAAGGCTGGTATCCAGCGGCTTTACAAAACGTACATTGACAAATGTAGATCTTGCGATTCCGTGATCTCTTATCTCCCTACAGACTTTCTGACAGACAGAAACCATACTTCCGACACCGAGAACAGCGATCTCACTGCCCGGAGTGATCACTTCGCTTCTGCCCCTCTTAAGTGGTTCATCATGCTCTTCCATATCTGTACATGCCGTTCCCTTCGGATAACGGATCGCACAGGGACCATCCAGCTCTTCTACTGCAAATTTCAGCATCTCTTCTAGTTCTTTCCCATTCTTGGGAGCCATAACAGTCATATTGGGAATCATAGACAGATAGGAAAGGTCAAAGCATCCATGATGTGTTTCTCCGTCCGCCCCCACAAAGCCTGCCCTGTCAATAGCAAAGATCACATGAAGGTTCTGCATGCATACATCGTGGAGGATCTGATCGATTCCTCTCTGCAAAAACGAAGAATAGACCGCAAAACCGGGATCATTCCTCCAAGAGCCAGCCCTGCCGCAAAGGTTACCGCATGCTCTTCCGCAATCCCCACGTCAAAAAAACGCTCCGGGAATTTCTTCCGGAACCGGTTCAGTCCGGTCCCATCGGGCATGGCAGCCGTAATGGCAACTACTTTCCGGTTCTTCTCTGCCACAGAACATATTGCGCTGGAAAACAGTCCGTATATGTCGGCGCCGTTTTTTCCGCAAGGGGTCTTCCACTTTTGACCTCAAAAGGACCGGTTCCATGAAAACGCTCCGGGTGAGAAGATGCCGGGCCATAGCCTCTGCCCTTTTCCGTAAGGACATGGACAACCACCGGTCTCCACTCTTTTGTCCTCATTAAAAAGCTTCATCATCTGACGCATATTATGGCCGTCTACTGGCCCCAGATAAGTCAGACCCATATTTTCAAAAAGCATTCCGGGAATGATCAGCTGCTTAATACTGCTCTTGGTTTTGCGGACCGTATCCACCACGGCAGTTCCAACATGTGGAATTTTTTTTGAGCGTTTTTTGTCACGCCGATTTTTCATTCCCCGTGTAAGTCTCCGCTGTACGCAGGCACTTAAATAGGTGGACATTCCTCCTACATTCTTGGAAATGGACATGTTGTTATCATTGATGATGATAATAAAATTCGTCTTCAGCTCAGCTGCATTGTTTAATGCTTCATATGCCATTCCGCCGGTAAGCGCACCATCTCCGATGACAGAAACCACATGGTGTTTCTCTCCCCGCAGATCTCTGGCACGGACATAACCAAGTCCTGCGGAAATGGAATTGGAACTGTGTCCGGTATCAAAAGAATCACAGTCACTTTCATTTCTCTTCGGGAAGCCACTTAAGCCTCCCTCTTTACGAAGATCCTTAAAGCCATCTTTCCTGCCTGTAAGAATCTTATGCGTATAAGCCTGATGTCCCACATCCCAGATCAGTTTATCCTGTGGAAAATCAAGCACATTATGCAGAGCAAGGGTCAGCTCCACCACACCCAGATTGGATGCCAGATGGCCGCCTGTCTCACTTACACTCTGGATCAAAAAGCTCCTGATTTCCTCGGCAAGGCGCGGAAAATCCTCCAATGAAACTTTATGAATATCATTTGGCTTTTTAATTTTTTCCAGAATCATTCGTATCCTTCCTTTATTCCTTCTATTTCCTGCGGCTGATAAGACTTTCCACAAGAAGATCCAGAAATTCGTTCTTCCTGTCAAGACTGTTTAAAAGCTCTACCGCATGTTCAGAAAGTTCTTTAACCTTGCCGGCTGCTGCCGGGGCTCCCATGAGGCTTACATAGGTAACCTTATTGTTCTTCTCATCACTGTGGATCGGTTTTCCCAGTTCCTCCTGGGTACTGGTCACATCAAGGATATCATCCTGGATCTGAAAAGCCAGCCCGATGTTCTCTGCAGCCTGCTCCACAACTTCAAGTTCTTCCTCCGATGCCCCTGCCAGCACGGCGCCGGTCATCATAGAAGCCTCGATCAGTGCGGAGGTCTTGTTCTTGTAAATATAATCCAGCATCTCACGTTCCAGAGGTTTGCCGTCATTCTCCACATCCACACTCTGTCCTCCAAGCATACCGTTAATGCCTGTCTTATCTGCCATGATCCGCATGGCAGCTATCACACGTTCTTTATCTTCAGTCAGGTCGAAAGCGGAAATCATCACCTCATAGGCTCTGTTTAAAAGTGCCACGCCGCTTAAAACGCCCATGGCCTCTCCATATACCTTATGTGTAGTCAGCCTTCCCCTCCGGTAATCATCATTATCCAATGCCGGAAGATCATCGTGGATCAGCGAATGTGTATGGATCATCTCCATCGCCGCCATAAAGGTTTCACAGAGCACGCCCTCTCCTCCAAACAGACGATAGGTTTCCCGGATCAGGATCGGACGAAGTCTCTTTCCGCCTGCCGTCATACTGTAATTCATGGCCTCTGCCATGGTTTTCGCAAAACCGGATTCTTCCGGAAGATATTTCCGGATCACGCGTTCCGCTTCTTCTGTTCTTTTTTTCAGTTCTTCATTAAAATTCACGAAATGTCCCATCCTCATTCATCTGAAGCATCTTTTTTTCTACAGTGTCCAGTCTTCCGTTCAGATCCTTAAGAAGCTCCATTCCCTGTCTGTAGAGACGGAAAGACTCTTCCAGAGGGGTATCTTTATCCTCAAGCTTCCGGGCAAGCTGATCAAGCTCCCCAAAAGTTTCTTCTATGGATCTCTCTTCTTTCTTTTCTTCTGTCTCTGCCATTATCGCTCTTCCTTCCTGATGCGATCCGCAACTGCTTCTATAACTCCGTCGGTTACTGCAATGGAAATCCTGTCCTACCTTTTTTATCTGGCTGATCTCTGTCACTGCATGTCCTCCTTCGTCGGACACGAAGGCATATCCTCCATTTAACTTTCTTAATGGGGAAAGCCCTTCAAAACGCTGGATCCATATTGCCAGTTCATGTCTTTTCTCTGTAAGCTTCTGTTCCATGAAAGAACGCAGACGTTCCTCCATATCTGATGCATACTGGCGTTTTTCCCGCAGCATGGACTCCGGACTCAGATACTGAAATCTGGTCTCATAGGACTTAAGTCTTGCAGAAAAAAGAGCTGTCTTACTGTTCATGGCACGCTGCAGACGATCTCCGTACATACGGAAATTCTCCAGGACACTGCGAAAATCATCTACTGCCAGCTCTGCTGCAGCTGATGGTGTAGGTGCCCGTAAGTCTGCCACAAAATCCGCAATGGTAAAATCCGTCTCATGTCCCACTGCCGAAATCACAGGTGTTCTGCACTCAAAAATAGCACGGGCCACGCTCTCCTCGTTAAAAGCCCAGAGATCTTCAATAGAGCCACCTCCACGGCCAACGATGATCACGTCCACCCCTGCTTCATCCAGCATCCGGATTCCCTTCACAATACTCTGTGCCGCTCCTTCTCCCTGCACAAGTGCCGGGTAGAGGATCACCTGCAGATACGGATTCCTTCTGCCTGCAATATTGCGGATATCCTGTACTGCCGCACCGGTAGGTGCTGTCACCACGCCAAGAGTATGGATAAAATGAGGAATAGGCTGCTTATATTCCTGGGCAAACATTCCCATATCCTCAAGCTCCTGTTTCAGTGCCAGATACCGCTCATAGAGAGCACCAGCGCCCTCCAGTGTGATTTCTTTCGCATAGAGCTGATAACGCCCGTCTCTCTCATATACGTCTACAGCACCACCTACAACTACCTTATCTCCGTCCTTCATGCGAAAAGCAAGGCCACGACGATGCCCCGCAAACATCACACAGCTTAATGTACCTGTTTCATCCTTCAGGGAAAAATAGATATGCCCGCTGGTATGATATTTACAATTGGATACTTCTCCCTTTACATAGACTTTGCGGAGAAAGTAATCCTGAGTAAACATATTCTTGACATAATGGTTTACCTGGCCGACAGAATAGACGTTTCTCATGCGTTCTCTTCTGGGGTTTCTGCTGCTTTCTCTTCTGTGTCAGCAGTCTCCTCCTCGTTTTTCTTCTCTTCCTTTTCGGATGCGATCTTTCCAAGGACTCCGTTTACAAAAGAACCGGAAGCATCTCCGCCAAATCTCTTGGCAAGTTCTACCGCTTCATTGATCGCTACTCCTGTCGGTACATCCTCATCATATTCCATCTCATATACTGCCAGACGAAGTGCCGCGAGATCCACACGGCTCATACGTTTGGTCTTCCAGCCACGGCTCGCACTGTTCAGCTGTGCATCGATCTCTTCCAGATGCTCCTTCACATGTGCATACTTCTTCTTCATATATTCCTGGTCCTGCTCTGAAAGTTCTCCAAGACCCTCAAAATAAAGAGAGAGCTGTTCTGTCATCTCTTCTTCTGAATTAAACTCTGTCATAAACATAAGTTTAAATACATGTTCTCTCTGTTCTCTTCTTCTCATAATTTCCTCCTAAGACGGAAAAAAGGAAAGGTTTACTTTCCTTTTTCGTTCTCCATATCCACGCTGGCAATATGAATATTTACATCTGCAACCTCAAGTCCTGTCATATTCTCGATAGCGGATTTCACTTTCTCCTGAACCTTCTTGCTTGTCTCAAGAATGTTTCTGCCATACTCGATATTCAGTGACAGATCCACGGTAACGACGCCTTCCAGAATGGTTACTCTCACACCCTTGGACAGGTTCTTCTTTCCAAGTTTACTTACCAGCTCATTGGTGATATTTCCTGCCATGGAAGCAACTCCATCCACGTCTGTTGCCGCAAGTCCTGCAACGATCGCAACAACCTCATCTGCAATGTGGACTTCACCGATTCCGCCCAGATCCTGTATCTTATATGTTGTTCTTTTTTTCTGCCATGGGAAACCCTCCTACGGATATAATATTTTTTGTTCGTAATTTTATACTATTATACCAAAAAATGTTATGAAATAAAAGGGCTTATTTACTGAATTCTGTCAGTACCAGATCCGGGTTTCTGTCCTCAACCATACCAACGCTCCATGCATTGACAAAGAGAAGCAGCGGATTTCCCTTAAGATCTGTGACTTTCTTCATATCTGAAGTTCCCACGATCTTGTCTACTTTCACAGCTTCCTTGTTGGCGATCCAGCGGATATGCTCATATGGAAGTGTTTCAAGGCGGATATCTACATTATACTCATTCTCCAGACGATATTTCAGGACATCAAACTGAAGGACACCTACAACGCCCACGATGATCTCTTCCATACCGGTATTAAACTCCTGGAATATCTGGATCGCACCTTCCTGAGCGATCTGGTTGATACCTTTTACAAACTGTTTTCTCTTCATGGTATCGATCTGACGTACACGTGCAAAAATGCTCCGGTGCGAAAGTCGGGATTCCTTCAAAAGCAAATTTCTTTCCAGGCGTACAGATCGTATCTCCAATGGAAAAGATACCCGGATCAAAGACACCGATGATATCTCCTGCATAAGCCTCGTCCACAACATGGCGGGATTCCGCCATCATCTGCTGCGGCTGAAGAAGGCGCATTTTCTTGTCACCCTGAACATGATAAACTTCCTTGGTCGCGTCAAACTTGCCGGAACAGATCCTCATAAATGCGATACGGTCTCTGTGAGCCTTGTTCATATTTGCCTGGATCTTAAATACAAAGGCTGAAAAATCATCGCTCATCGGATCTATCGGTCCGCAGTCAGCAGTTCTCGGAAGCGGAGAGGTGGTCATCTTCAGGAAATGCTCCAGGATGTCTCCACACCGAAGTTAGTAAGAGCGGAACCGAAAAATACCGGTGTCAGCTGTCCTTTGCTGACTTCTTCCTGGGAAAACTCCGCACTTGCGCCATCCAGAAGCTCAATTTCTTCCATCAGCTGCTCTTTCTGCTCCGGATCCATGATCTCATCTGCATGCGGATCATCAATATCGATCTCTTCGATCACACCTTCCTTGGTACCTTTTTGTGTATCGGAGAAGGTAAGGATCTTCTTTGTATTACGGTCAAAAACTCCTCGGAATTTCTTACCGGAACCAATCGGCCAGTTGATCGGACAAGTAGCAATACCAAGCTCTTTTTCGATCTCATCCAGAAGATCAAACGTATCATTTGCATCTCGGTCCATCTTATTGATAAAAGTAAAGATCGGGATGTGTCTCATAACACAGACTTTAAAAAGTTTACGTGTCTGTGCCTCAACACCTTTGGAACCATCGATGACCATGACTGCGGAATCCGCTGCCATCAGTGTACGGTAAGTATCCTCGGAGAAATCCTGATGTCCCGGTGTATCCAGAATGTTGATACAATATCCGTCATAATGGAACTGAAGTACGGAAGAGGTGACGGAAATACCTCGCTCCTTCTCGATCTCCATCCAGTCTGATACTGCATGGCGGGCCGTAGCCTTACCTTTTACGCTTCCGGCCAGATTGATGGCCCCTCCATACAGCAGAAATTTTTCTGTCAATGTTGTTTTACCGGCATCCGGATGGGAGATGATGGCAAAAAGTTCTTCTTTTTTCTATTTCTTTCGTATACTTCGACACGTGAGCCTCCTGTATATTCTCTGATATCTCTATTTTACTATAACCTTACCTATTCTAGTATAGACAAGGCTTTGCTGTCAAGGCAATTCAGTCGTAAATTCCCTCTGTATCAATGGTAGGATCATTCTGAGCACCTGCTGCTGTCTCTTTGTCCTCTGATCCTGAATCTGCAGGATCACTTTCTGCTGATGCAGCGGTATCCTGCGCTTCATTGCCCTCACTCCCCGCTGTATCTTTTGTGTCTGTGGCATTTTCCGCACCTGCTGCGTCCGCTGCTGTATCCGGGGCATCTGATGTATTATCATCTGCCGCTTCTTTACTCTGGCTCAGAGGCGTGATCACAATACTCTCTGCTGCCACACCGGTTTTTCCGTTTTTACAATATCCTCGATCTGTGCACGTTTTTACATCTTCAAGATCCGCATCCGGCACTACCACATCCGCAGTTTCTCCCGTCAGATTTACGATCACATTCTCAAAGCCCTTCGCTTCCAGAAGAAGTTCTGCTGCCGACTCTTTTTCTGTAAGATCTGTCATGGAAACCATGGTATTGATGGCATTCTGTTTTTCTTCATCGCTGATATCCTTATTGCTGATGATCGCCTGCAGGTCCGCCTTGTTCTGAGAGCGCACCTGTTCTCTGCTGATTTTTCGCCTGCGCCGCAAAATCCGACGCACCGGTAAGTACGGCTTCGCCCGGAGATGCGGTATCCATCACCTCCGACTGGGTTGTGCCATCTGCCCCGTTCTCATCCAGAAGGGCTGTTTCATCGGTCAGGTCATAATTCACATCGTCCAGGATACTGCTGCTGTCGGTGCTTGCCTCCTTATCTTTAAATCCCAGATCCACATCTGCGAAATTCAGATACCCGGCCACCGCGATCAAAATGGCCAGCGAGGTGATGATTACCTGGTTTTTCTTCATGATCTTTTTCACTTCTACTCTCCTCATTTCATTTTCATTACTCTAATTTTATGGGCGTCAATCTGAAATAATGCCATAATTGCCTGCTGAATATTCTGAACTGTCACTGCGCTGCCCGCCCCCTGGGCAGCCACTAGCACGCCGGTCACTTCATTTTTGCTGCTTATGGAAAAACCATCCGTATTTCCTTCATCTCCGGTCATAATGATCACTTCCACCTCTCCGACTCCTTCCACGTTGGAAAGCAGTTCCTCCAGGCGGCTCTCCAGTCTTGTTTTTTCAGACACCTGGGTATTCGCATTCTTACTGCTTTTCTGGGTTACCGGAAGCCCTGCCACCAGCAGAAGTATCCCCAGAAGAAGTACTATTCCCCACTCCTTCCACCCCATCGCCAGGATCCAGGATCTGATACTGATCTTTTCCGAGTCCGCAGATCCTTTCACACCCATCTTGTACCGCCTCCTTCTGCTTTTCCGTGATCTTCTCAGAAAACCTTATGATCACCCGGAGATTTTTCTCCATATCCACTTCAATTTCCCCACAAAAAATCTTCTGTTCATTTAAGATCTCCTCCACCTGTTTTTTCAGCTCACTTTCGTAAGCTTCCTTCAGAAAGGTTTCCCGGATCCCCTGCGCTTCCGCTTCCATCCGCTCCTGTTCTTCCTGGCTGTAATTTTTCCGGAATCCCTCCAGAAGTTCCTGACTTTTTCCTACAACAGCAAAAACAGGCGTGCAGATAAGAAGTATCAGGAGAAGGCCCATAAACAGACGGACATACTGTTCATACCGTTTATCCGGCAGAATATGCAGGATCGCCGTAGTAAGCACATGAAAAAAAAGCCAGATCTTTCATCCACTGATAGATTTCCTGCCGCATGATCAGATTCCCCCTGCCATCAATATCAGAAATGTCAACATACATAAAACTTCTGCTGTAAACAGGATCCGCATCAGAAGAGCGCACCCTTCTCCCATGGTACTGAATACTTCCACAAGCCGTTTATCAGACACCGGCTGTGCCACTGCCGCCAGAAACCTGTATACAAGAGCCAGCAGTCCGTAGCGGATCACGGGGCTGGCTCCGACCACCAGAAATACAAGAAGAAACACCACACCCAGACTGTTTCTTACAAGAACTGCTGTCGTAAGCACCAGTTCTGTCACTGCATTGACCGCATTACCTACCCCCGGAAGCGTACCGGCAGTTTTTCCGATGGCACTTCTTTTCAGAGAATCCATCACTGGAGTCACCAGTCCCCGCACTACCTGCAGTCCTGCAACAACCCCCAGCAGCGTCCGAAGGCCCCAGGAAATCAAAGTTTCGATCAGTTCTGCCATCTTTCCCAGCATCTCTTCCCTGGAAAGATGATTCACAAACTTAAGAAGTATATACAAGCTGACTCCAGGAAGCAAAACACTTTCCAGTATCCACTGAAACAGCCACACCAGAAGAAGTACTCCCTGATAGAAAACAACAGCCGTAGATGCTCCGGATGCAGCAGCCACTGCCATAAAGTACACCGGCGACAGCTCTTTCATAAATTCCGTGATCCACCGCAGTATGGAAAGCAGTGATGCACTTAAGCCGGAAAAGCTGTTCATCAGCAAAGTAAAAACAAGAAGATACACAACATAAAAACTGATCTCACCGATCTGTCCGTTGTCAAAAGCGCCTGCAAATCCGGAAAAAAACTGCCGCGAATAAGAGAAGAAGCAGCAGTTTATGCGATCAGGCTTTTTTCTTTTTCAAGGCTGGAAAAAAGGAGACTATGCAGAAATTCCCGCACACTCTCCTCCGAAAGCACTTCTTCACCGGACAATAACCTGTGGAAAGCTTCTGTAACAGAAAAGCTGTTCTCACCAAGCATTTCATCCACCATGGACTGCAGATCTGTAAGTTCCAGCTGATCTGTGAGCTGTTTTTCCTGGGAATTGTCTATGGATGCAGAACCTTCTGAGTCTGCCTGTCGGACCGCATCCGCTTCTGTTGTTTCTCCTGATACCGGCTGTGCAAAAACACAAACACCATTTACACCAGTATCCATCCGCTCCGGCCACTGTATCAATCCCGTGCATATCATTACCAGGACCACGATCCTGGCTTTCCACCAGACCTTTGCTCTTCTTTTTTCTTCTGATCCCCTCTTCTGATCTGTTTCTTTTTTTTCATACAAGAAATCCCTGTATCGTATCCAGAAGTGCCAGCAGTACCGGCATACTCAGAACCATCACAGACAATCTGCAAAACAGATCGATCTGTGCCCCTGTGGAAGCATACCCGGCATCTTTACATATACCAGATGAAAATTGTCCGATATAGGTAATTCCGATCATTTTTAACAAGGTAGTGATGTAACTTCCGTCAACCGGAAGACATTCTTTCAGTTTTTCAAGAGACTGAAAAAGATATCCGATCTTTCCTGCCGCCAGGCCCAGGATCATCAGACCGATTCCCACAGTAATCAGACTTGTATATTCAGGAGCCCGTGATTTCAGAAGGATCCCCAGAAGAACACCCACTGTTCCCAAAATGGAAATTCTTAAAATATCCACGTTTTTTACCTCCTTTAAAGAACAAAAAGCTGCTGGATATTTTCAAAGAGTTCATAGATATACGGTACGATCCAGAACAGCACGATCAGAAGTCCTGAAAGACTTACGAGAAATGCCTGTTCTTCCCTTCCGCTGTGCTTCAGGATCTGAGAAAGAACAGAGACCAGAATCCCTACTGCCCCAATCTTAAATATGATACTGACCTCCAAAAACTCCCTCCTTTTTCTTCAATAAGCCCGTCCCATCTTCACTGTTCAGACAAAACCTCTATATCAAAAGCACCGCCAGAAGCAGTCCTCCCAGAATTCCCAGACTCCGGTACAATCTCTTTTTTACGGAGGCCTCTTCTTTTAACCGGGAAATCTCCTCTTCCAGGTTTTCCTCATATAGAGAAAGCTGTTTCATCTGCATTTCCAGATCCAGATAACCAAGATGCTCTCCCAAAGAAAAAAAAGCGTCCTTTTCCCCGGAGGTAAGGCAGCTTTTTTTCAGGGATGTTTCTGCACATTCCCTGCATATCTGTGAGAGCGTTTCTCCTGTTCCAGACTTCATCCTGTCTGCAGCACTTATGAGAAATTCCCTGTATTTTCCATCCATTCTTCCGGCAACTCCGTAAAAAGCATCCGGCAGAGACATATTTCCGCAACGGATCTCTCCTTTCAGGAAGATTCCCATCCGCAGCAGCATCTCAAGCGTATATATTCTCTCCGAAAGCTTCATACTTCCGGAAAATCCCATTCCGGTCCCTGCCGCCACGAGCAGAATGCATCCTACAATTCTGTACATAGGCATTTTCCGTTTCCATCATAAATTCCCTCTACAATTCCCGCACGGTCATGTTTTCCAAGAAAAATATATCTTTGAAAAACCCGCGCTTCCCACAACTTCTGAAAAAACGGCTGAGACAACGTTTCTTCCACAGAATCACCGTGAGCAGTGGCGATCAGACGACAGCCACAGTGGATCACCGCTTCCACTGCCTTGAAATCTTCTTCCTTTCCAAGCTCATCCACAGCAACCACAACCGGTGACATGGACCGGATCAGCATCTGCATGCCCTCTGCTTTCGGACAGCCGTCCAGGATGTCTGTCCGCATTCCAAGATCATTCTGCGGAATTCCCTGATAACATCCTGCAAGTTCACTTCGCTCATCTACCACCCCTACTGTCACACCGGAAATATCTCCCCAACCATTACTCATCTGGCGGATGATATCCCGAAGAAGCGTAGTCTTCCCACATCTGGGCGGGGAAACGATCAATGTGTGCATAATCTGCTCTCGTGTCTGGATATAAGGCATCACGCCTCCGGCACATCCCTGGATCTCATGAGCCAGCCG
>ENA-OQAJ01000075-OQAJ01000075.1-human-gut-metagenome-genome-assembly--contig:-NODE-75-length-27782-cov-2.509383_pt1 | contig 27782 bp, 35 predicted proteins | sample MGYA00242736_ERZ504529 | MGnify/ENA primary metagenome ERZ504529 (study PRJEB26092, sample SAMD00036275) | human gut metagenome | host: Homo sapiens | study: EMG produced TPA metagenomics assembly of...
TACTGTACGAAGAGGGAGGAATTATCTTATGTATCAGGCAGATGAAAAAACGTTATGAAACCATGAATACCACCGCTGTGGTGCCAGTGGGCTGATGCTGCCGGAGTTATCTCTGGGTTATGGCATAATTTCGGAGACACCGGTGTTTATGAGAATATGAAGCAGATGTGCTTCACAGCATTTGATAATGGAATTACACATTTTGACCTTGCAAACAACTATGGCCCACAGCCTGGAAGTGCGGAGGCAAATTTTGGAAAAATCCTGAGAGAGGAATTTTCTGCATACAGAGATGAGCTGATTATCAGTACAAAGGCCGGTTACGACATGTGGCCGGGACCTTATGGAAACTGGGGAAGCCGTAAGTATCTGATTGCCAGTCTTGACCAGAGCCTGAAACGCCTTGGTCTGGATTATGTAGATATCTTCTATCATCACAGAATGGATCCGGAGACTCCCCTTGAGGAGACCATGGAGGCTCTGGCACAGATTGTCAGAAGCGGAAAGGCATTGTATGTTGGAATTTCCAACTATGATGGTGAGACAATGAAACGCGCCGCAGATATTCTGGAGGAACTGCACTGTCCGTTTATCATTAATCAGAACAGATATAATATCTTTAACCGTACCATCGAGATAAATGGACTGAAACAGGCTGCAGCAGAGAAGAAAAAGGGAATTATCGCATTCAGCCCGTTATCTCAGGGAATGCTCACAGACCGATACCTGAATGGAATCCCAAAAGACAGCCGTGTCAACACAGACGGACGTTTTCTCCATGCAGACCAGTTCAGCGAGGAACGTCTTAACAGTATCCGCAGTCTGAATGCAATTGCAGCAGAAAGAGGGGAAAGTCTTGCACAGATGGCACTGAAATGGATTCTACGTGACGGAATCGTAACCAGTGTGCTTATAGGAGCATCCCGTCCACAGCAGATTCTTGAGAATCTGAAAGTGCTGGACAGTGCATCCTTCAGTGAAGAGGAATTAAAGAAGATAGATGAGTGTTCGCTGGCCTTATGATATAGCCGGAAGTTAATGGTTGTTTATAAAACAGGAGAGCAGACTATATATTATGGAAGATTCATATGTCTTACAATTGCAGGAACCAAAATTCAGAGAATTTTATCTAAGCTACAGCGGCTACGCACAATGCGGGCCGCTGCATTGCTATGGCCCGGCGTCCCGTCCACATTATCTGATCCATTTTGTAGTGAAAGGAAAAGGAATGTATCAGGTGTCCGGACAAAAACATTATCTCACTGCCGGACAGGGGTTTCTGATCGAGCCAGGTACACAGACTTTCTATCAGGCAGATAAAGATGATCCCTGGAGTTATCTTTGGATCGGAGTAGGCGGCACCAATGCAGGAAAATATATTCGAGATATCGGATTAAACAGCGAGCAGTTGATCTTCCGTTCGGAAAGTGGAGAAGAGTTAAAGAAAATTGTGCTGGATATTCTGAAACATACAGAAAGTACCACTTCAAATCTGTATTATCTGCAGGGACGATTATATGATTTCTTTTCAGTTCTTACAAAAGATGTGGTGATTGATACTTATCTGGGCAACACAAAAGAAAAGAAATATGGAAAAGAAAACGGGTATGGAGAATATATCAAAGAAGCCATGGCATTTATAAAAAAATGAATATGCCTGTGGAATCGGAGTACAGGAACTGGCAGAGCATTTAAATGTTAACCGTAGTTATCTGTACACAATTTTCATGAATGAACTTCATATTTCACCAAAGGACTTTCTGCAGAAATACCGTATTACAAGGGGCACGAGAATTGCTAGTGCTTACAGAACTGTCTGTAGAATCAATTGGAAAATCCTGTGGCTATGGAAATGCAGAACGGTTTGCCAGGGCATTCAAGCATGAAACAGGACTGACACCAACTCAGTTTCGCAGGCAGGACAGAAGTAAAAACCGAAGAAACCTGGAAGTGTCAGAGGATGGACTGGAACAGCTGCTCAACAGTTAACATTTTGAAGGTTCAGACAAACATAATGCCATAACGCCTCAGGATAACTTTCTCTATAATAATGTATATGAAGGATTGCGGGAGCAGTACAGCTGCGGAGCAATCCGTGATATCAAGTTAGGGTCAAAAAAACCTTTTGACCCTAACTTCATGTATATTGAATTTATTATAGAAAGGGGACAGTTATGAGTATTATTTTTCATGAAAGTTCAAAGACATTCCATTTATACAACAATGAAATCAGTTATATTATGTGTGTGCTTCCAAATGGACATCTTGGAAATCTCTATTTTGGGAAAAGAATCCATGACAGAGAAGATTTTTCATATCTTCTTGAGATGAAGCAGCGACCAATGACAGCCTGTGTTTATGAGGAAAACCGCAAATTTTCGCTGGAGCATCTGAAACTGGAATATCCGGTGTATGGTAGTTCTGATTACCGTTATCCGGCAGTGGAGATCCTTCAGGAAAACGGCAGCAGGATTTCTGATTTTACTTATGTAAGTTATACAATTGCAGCTGGAAACCAAAACTTCAGGGCTTCCGGCTACATATACTGAGAAAGAAGAAGAAGCCCAGACCTTATGTGTAAAATTGAAAGATGAAGTAACAGGAATTGTATTGGAATTGCTTTATACTATTTTTACACAGAGGGGAATCATCACCAGAAGTGCCAGATTTACAAACGAGGTACATCATCAGTACATCTGTTAAATGCAATGAGCCTCAGCCTTGATCTGCCGGACAAGGATTATGTGTGGATGCAGTTTTCAGGTGCATGGTCCAGAGAACGTCATGTGAAAGAACGCAGATTAGAGCAGGGAATCCAGTCTGTGGGAAGCATCAGAGGAAATTCTTCCCATGAACATAATCCCTTTATTGTGCTCCGACGTCCGTCAGCAACAGAAAAATGCAGGAGAAGTGATGGGATTCAGCCTGATCTACAGCGGAAATCACAGAATGCAGGCAGAGGTGGATACTCATGATACAACCCGCATCACTGTGGGAATCAATCCGCAGAATTTTGACTGGAAGCTGGACTGTGGTGAGAGCTTTCAGACTCCGGAAGCAGTAGTAGTATTTTCTGATAAGGGTCTGAATGGAATGAGCCAGACCTTCCATAAATTATATCAGAAGAGACTGGCAAGAGGTTACTGGAGAGACCGTCCAAGACCAATCCTTAACAATAACTGGGAAGCTACTTATTTTGATTTTACAGAGGACCGTCTGGTGGAAATCGCAGCAAAGGCAAAGGAATGCGGCGTTGAATTATTTGTACTGGATGACGGATGGTTCGGTGCACGAAGCAACGATTATGCAGGATTGGTGACTGGGTGGCAAACAGAGAGCGTCTTCCGCAGGGAATCAAGGGAATCGCAGACAGGATTGAAGAGATGGGTATGAAATTTGGTCTGTGGTTTGAGCCGGAGATGGTGAACAAGGATTCAGATCTTTATCGTGCACATCCGGACTGGATTCTGCAGACACCGCAGAGGCATTCCTGTCATGGCAGAAACCAGTATGTGTTGGATTTTTCCAGAAAAGAAGTAGTGGACTGTATTTATGAGATGATGTATAAAATTCTCTCAGAAGCGAAGGTTTCCTACATCAAATGGGATATGAACAGAAGTATTACAGAATGTTATTCAGCTGCACTTCCTGCAGACCGTCAGGGAGAAGTGTTCCACAGATATATTCTCGGAGTTTATGATCTGTATGAGCGGTTAAATACTGCATTTCCGCAGATTCTCTTTGAGTCCTGCGCAAGCGGTGGCGGACGTTTTGATCCGGGAATCCTTTATTATGCGCCACAGGGATGGACCAGTGATGATACAGATGCGGCAGAGCGTGTGAAAATCCAGTACGGCACAAGTATGTGTTATCCCGTAAGTTCCATGGGAAGCCATGTATCTGTAGTGCCTAACCATCAGTTAAACCGCAAAACTCCGTTACATACAAGAGCCAACGTAGCTTATTTCGGAACCTTTGGATATGAGTTGGATCTGAATAAACTGTCTGATGAGGAAATCAGTGAAGTAAAAACAGCAGATCACTTTTATGAAAGAATACAGAGAACTGATCCAGTTTGGAACTTTTTTTTACAGACTGAAGAGTCCTTTTGAGGGCAATGAAACAGCGTGGATGACAGTCAGCGAGGACAAAAAAACAGCACTGGTATTCTGGTACAGGGAAAGAAATGTAGTAAACGCAGATTTTACCAGAGTGCGTCTTCAGGGACTGGATCCGGATCTTATCTACAGAAATGAGTATAATGGAACAGAAAACTACGGGGATGAGCTGATGAATCTGGGACTGCTTACCACAGACTGTACAGCAGGTGAACCTACAAGTGAAGACGAACCATGCACAGACTATGAATCCAGAATTTATGTTTTAACTGCAAAATAATAACCGAATCAGGTAAGCTCCTTATGGAGGTTGCGAAAAGCAATAGACAGAAATAAAAAATCAACAAAAAGCAGGCAGAACGATCACACGGGATCGTCTACCTGCTTTTCGTTAAATTTATCCATCATTTCTTTATGGGTCTTATAATTCTTCGGACTCATTCCAAACTTCTTCTTAAAAGCCTTGGAAAAACAAGCTGGTCTTCATAGCCCACATTATTAGCAATCTCTTTAACAGACAGACTGGTGCTGACCAGAAGACTGGCTGCTTTATGCATCTTATAATCAATGAGGAAGGTCTGTGCAGACATTCCAAGCTCTTTCTGAAAGGAACTGTTCAGATAGGCACGGCTGATTCCGATATTATCTGCAATATCAGAAAATTCCGATTCCTTTTTTTGATACATGTCTTTTAAATATATTCAATGGCAAGCTCTACGTAAACACTGGTGCTGTAAGCATATTTAGCACTTTTTTTTTGTTCTGTGCAGACTGCTTTTCATGAAAGTCGGCAAGCTCGGCTAACAACAGGATCAGATAAGCCTGGCGCCTTAGATCATTGGCTTTGGAAAGCTGCTTATGATCCAGCATATAAGCAATATGTTTCAGGATTATTTTCTGATCCGGTGCAGGAAGCACTAATTGATTTTTGGAAAATCCACATGCTCTTACCATTGAGTGAGCACGGATTCCACGAAAACCAATCCATGCATAAGTCCAGGGATGGGTTTCATCAGCTCCGTATGTGATTGGTTCATTAGGATAAATCACAAACATCTGTCCGGAAGTAAGGCTCCAGGTCTGACCTCCGGCAGAATAGAATCCGGAACCGTCCAGTACAAAATGGATGATGAACTCATCTCTTGGCATGGAACAGATATGTCCGGGTGGGCAGTGTTCGTTGCCCGTATGGACCAGACTGATATCAAGGGAACCCTCTTTCAGATTTTCAAGACAGCGGAAAGTAGCGCTGTCCGTATATTTTACATTTGGCATTTGCACCATTCCTTTTTTATTTTCTTTGACTGGGGATATTATTGATATAAAGACATATGGATTCATATCCTGTAAATACGCACAAATTCAAGTCGTTGTTGACATTTTACCATATATTCAGCGTTTTTTTCCATAACGATTATGACATAAATTCATTTTCATTAGTCCATTTTAAAAAAAAATAGACAAAAAAACGTATAAATAAGAATCACAAGGAAACACGTCGAAAACGACGAAATAAAGGAGGATGTATATGAGAAAAAACATGAAAAAAACTCACAGTCGCAACAGTGATCGGTGCTATGGCAGTTACTTCCCTTGCACCAGTAAGCGCACAGGCGAAAGACAAAAACCCTGACAGTTGCAATCTGGGATAACGGACAGAAAGCCGGACTTCAGGAGATCATGGATGAGTTTACAAAAGAGACAGGAATTAAAAACTGAACTTCAGGTAGTAGAGTGGAGCAGCTACTGGACACTTCTTGAAGCAGGTGCATCAGGCGGAGACATGCCGGACGATTCTGGATGCATTCCAATGAAGCTGTAAGATATATGTCCAATGATATCTTACTTGATCTGACAGACAAGATTGCAGACAGCGACAAACTGGAAATGGACAAATTCCCGAAAGATATCAAAGAAATGTATCAGTGGGACGGAAAAACATACGCAGTACCGAAGGACATCGATACAATTGCTATGTGGTACAACAAAGATATGTTTGATGAAGCAGGAATCGATTATCCGGACGGAAGCTGGACATGGGATGAATTCTATGACATTGCAGAAAAACTTACAAAAGAAGACGGAAGCCAGTACGGTTTTGCAGCAAACCCGTCTAACGAGCAGGATACATGGATGAATATTGTTTACTCCATGGGCGGACGTGTACTGACAGATGACAACAAATCCGGTTTTGATGATCCAAACACTATCAAAGCAATGGAATTCGTTGACAAATGCGTTAAAAATGTAATGCCTCCTGCATCCACAATGTCCGAAACAGGTACAGACGTACTCTTCGGATCTGGTAAAGTAGCTATGATCTCTCAGGGATCCTGGATGGTATCTGCCTTCAAAGACAACGATTATATAAAAGAACACTGTGATGTGGCAAGACTTCCGAAAGATGCTGAAACAGGAGAGAGCGTATCTCTTTACAATGGTCTTGGATGGGCAGCATCTGCAAACACAGATATGCCGGACGAAGCTTTCCAGCTTATTGAGTGGTTCGGTTCCAAAGATATGCAGAAGAAACAGGCTGATCTTGGTGTAACAATGGCAGCTTACGAAGGAATGTCCGATGGATGGGTTAACAGTGTTGACTGCTTTAACTTACAGCCATACATGGATGCAATGGACAATATCGTATTCAGACCACACACAAATGCAACACTTGCATGGTGGAACCCAATGTGCGAAGAACTGAAGAAACCATGGAATGATGAGGAAAGCATGGATGATGCATGCAAGAATATCGTTACTATTATGAACGATGCCATTGCAGAAGAGTCCTATTAATTAATGTTTAACAAAACCATTCATAAAAAATAAAGAAACGAAAAGCTGCCGCAGAAAAAGATTCCGATCATGTGATAATCGCAGAAGTCACAACAGGTATGCAGATATGCGGCAGTTTTTCCATTCAAATCAGCAACAAAATTTTATGATAAGAAGGAGTGAGAGCCGTGGCAAATCCAAAAAAAGGTACCAGTCAGGCGCGGAATGAATTCATCTGGGGATGGGCGTTCATTCTTCCTACAATGCTTGGTCTGATCATCTTAAATATCTATCCGATTTTTAAGACCATTTATGAGAGCTTTTTCAAGACCGGAGATTTCGGTAAGGGAAATATCTTCATTGGTTTTGATAACTACGTAAAGCTGTTCCACGATGCGGAAGTATGGCAGGCATTATTAAATACATTTAAATATGCCATTGTGGAAGTTCCGTTTTCTATTGCTATCGCACTTGTACTGGCAGTTTTATTAAACCGTAAAATGAAAGGCCGTGCTGTTTACAGGACTATTTTCTTCCTGCCTATGGTTGCTGCTCCGGCTGCAATCGCCATGGTATGGAGATGGCTGTTCAACTCAGAGTTTGGTCTTCTCAATCACATTTTTTCATACAAAGATCAACTGGATTTCTGATCCGAAGATTGCAGTCTATGCGATCGCAGTGATCGGTGTATGGTCCATCATTGGCTACAATATGGTACTTTTCCTGTCCGGTCTGCAGGAAATCCCAAGAGATTATTATGAAGCAGCAAGCATTGACGGAGCAACTGGTGTGAAACAGTTCTTCCATATTACAATCCCGCTGCTTTCGCCGACCATCTTCTTTGTAATGGTTACCCGTGTTATCGGTGCCATGCAGGTATTCGACCTGATCTTCATGGTTATGGACAGAAACAGTCCTGCACTTTACAAAACACAGTCACTTGTTTACCTGTTCTACCAGAATTCCTTTGTACAGAATAACAAAGGTTATGGTTCAACAATCGTCGTACTTCTTCTGGTTGTAATTATGATCATGACAGTATTCCAGAATATTGCGCAGAAGAAGTGGGTTCATTATAACTAAGGAGGGATAATTATGTCAGCAAGAGATAAAGCAAACAGAGTTCTGATCCATGTTATCCTGATACTGGTATCTATTACCATGCTAGTTCCTTTCTTATGGATGATTCTGACAGCTTTCAAAACTATGACAGAGGCAACCTCTGTCAACCCGTTCGTAATTCTCCCGTCTACATGGAGATGGGACAGTTTTAGAGAAGTAAGCGCAAATATGGATTTCTTACATCTGTATATCAATACCTTACTTCTGATCCTGGGTCGTGTTGTATGTGCGGTTCTGACAGCAACACTGGCAGGCTATGCATTTTGGACGTCTGAACTTCAGGGGGGAAAAAACCTGATGTTCTCTCTGGTACTTTTCCAGATGATGGTGCCTGGACAGATCTTCATTATCCCACAGTACTTAATGGTAAGCAAAATGGGAATGCTCAATACCATTTTTGCCTTGGTATTTCCTGGTATTGTTACTGCATTTGGTACATTCCTGCTCAAACAGGCTTATATGGGACTTCCAAAAGATCTGGAAGAGGCAGCACGTCTTGACGGATGTAACATCGGTCAGACCTTCCTGTTCATCATGGCTCCTCTGACACGTTCTTCCATGGTGGCACTGGGAATCTTCACAGCAGTATTTGCATACAAAGATCTGATGTGGCCTTTGATCTGTAACAAAGATGTAATGCCTCTGTCAGCAGCACTTGCAAAAATGCAGGGACAGTACACCAACAATTATCCGCAGCTGATGGCAGCATCTCTGCTTGCATGTATCCCGATGATCGTACTGTATCTGATCTTCCAGAAGCAGTTCATCGAAGGTATTGCAACATCTGGTGGTAAACTGTAAGTTTAAAAAAATAAAAAGAAGAATCCGGGAGGTTCGGGACATTTCCCCTGAACTATACAGGCAGAATTTTGTTATACAACTGGAAAGAGAAGAATAACAGAAGGCTGCCTGAAACTGGATATCTGATTGCTGAATCATCTGTAAAGGTGAAAGTCAGGACAAAATCATTAAGATAGAAAAAGGAAGGGGTAATAAAAAATGAAACCAGGAAGTCTTTATGACAGGATATTTGGATTTTTAGGTCAGTTAATTGCATTGAATTTACTATGGATCGTGTGCTCTCTTCCTGTTATTACAGCAGGGGCATCCACCACTGCTTTGTATTATTGTACATTAAAACTCCACAAGGATGGAGATATCCGGGTATTTCATGATTTTTTTAAAAGCTTTAAGCAGAACTTCAAACAGTCAACTCTGATCTGGATCCTGATGGCAGCAGTTGCAGTATTTCTTTATATGGAGAAAGAATCGTTGGTAACTATGCCTGGTTCCATGCCACAGATTTTCAATTACGTGATTCTGGCGGTATGTATTCCGCTGATTGCCATGCACTGTACATATTCCCGACAGTTGCAGCATTTGAAAACAAAACAATGACTTTGATCACAAACGCATTTTATTTTGCGGTTAAACATATAGGTTATGCGATAGCAGTGGCAGTGATCACGATACTGCCAATGACCATGACACTTGTAGATGCAAAACTTTTTCCGGTATATCTGCTGATTTGGCTGATGGTGGGATTTTCCCTGACAGCCTATGCAGATTCCTGGTTTATGTGGAAACTGTTCAAACCGTATTTCAAAGAGGACGAAGAAGAACATCACTATGTAGATACAGAACCGGATCAGTATGCTTTTTAACAAAAAAACAACAAAGAAATGAGAGGTACAGAGTATGGAATGGATTAAGTATCATGAGGCAGAAAAAGTATTTGACCTGAGAACAGAAAACAGCACCTATCAGATGCAGGTAAGAGAGTATGATACTCTGGTTCATCTGTATTATGGATGCCCGGTAGGGGATTCCCTGATTACGGACAGGATTGTATGTGTGGACAGAGGATTCTCCGGAAATCCGTATGAAGCAGGAAAAGACAAAACATTTTCCCTGGATACTCTGCCGCAGGAATATACAGCTTACGGAAACGGAGATTATCGTATCAATGGTCTGGAAGTAGAGCAGGCAGACGGCAGCGACACTGCAAATCTGAAATTTGAATCCTATGAGATCACAAAAGGAAAATACAGCCTGAAAGGTCTCCCTGCAATGTTTGCAAAAGAAGATGAGGCAGAGACATTGGAGATTGTCCTGGCAGACCGTGTCAGCGGACTGAAAGCACATCTTCTCTACAGTGTATTCCCACATCTGGATGTGATCACCAGAGCAGTTCGTCTGGAACAGACTGGTGAGACACCTGTTACAGTAAAGAAAGCAATGTCTATGGAAATGGATTTTGAATATAGAGAAATGGATGCAGTTCATTTCTATGGCAGACATAACGTAGAACGACAGATGGAAAGAACACATCTGGGTCATGCAAACTGGTCTGTAGGAAGTATTCGCGGCACTTCCAGTCATCATCATAACCCATTTGTAATCCTCTGCGACAGAAACACAGAAGAAACATATGGAAACTGCTATGGATATGCACTGGCTTATAGTGGAAACTTTACATTTGAGACAGAGGTAGATCAGGTAGGACATACCCGTGTGGTAATGGGAATCCATCCATATCATTTCGCATGGACACTGGAAAAAGGTGACACATTTGAAACTCCGGAAGTGATTATGTCATATTCCGCAGAAGGATTTGGAAAACTTTCTCGCATTTATCATGATGCATACAGAAACAACCTGATCCGCAGCAAATACGTAGAACGGCCAAGACCAATCCTCGTAAACAACTGGGAAGCTACCTATTTTGATTTTGATGCAGACAAACTGTATCATATTGCAGAAGAAGCCAGGAACATTGGCTTGGATATGTTTGTTCTGGACGATGGATGGTTTGGCAAAAGAGATAATGACTGGTGCGCACTTGGTGACTGGGAAGTAAATGAAGAGAAGATCAAAGGTGGACTTCCTGCACTTGCAGAGAGAATCCACGGACTTGGACTGAAATTCGGTCTCTGGGTAGAGCCGGAGATGATTTCCGAGGACAGTGATCTCTACAGAGAATATCCGGACTGGGCATTGAAGATTCCGGGACGTGCTATGAACCGGAGCAGACATCAGCTCAATCTGGACATTACCAGAAAAGAAGTCCGTGACCATATCATGAACCAGATTTTCAAAGTTCTGGATGCATGCAAGGCAGATTATGTAAAATGGGATATGAACCGCAGTGTAGACAACGTATTCTCCGCAGCACTTCCAAAAAGAACGCCAGGGAGAGGTTTATCACAGATATGTACTTGCAGTATATGAAATGATGGAAAGCCTTGTGCAGAGATATCCAAATCTTCTGTTTGAATCCTGCTCAGGTGGCGGCGGAAGATTTGATGCAGGAATGCTCTATTATTCTCCGCAGATCTGGTGCAGCGATAACACTGATGCTATTGACAGACTGAAAATCCAGTACGGTACTTCTTTCGGATATCCGGTAAGTGCAATGGGGGCTCATGTCAGCGTATGCCCGAACCACCAGTCCGGCAGGATCACACCATTCGAGACAAGAGGAACGGTTGCATCATCCGGTACATTTGGCTATGAACTGGATCTGATGAAGATGTCCGAAGAAGACAAAAAGACAGCCAGAGAGCAGATTCTGAAATACAAAGAAATCGAGCATCTGGTACAGTCCGGAGATTACTATCGTCTGATAAATCCATTTGAAAACAACAACCATGTACTCTGGCAGTTCGTATCCAAGGACAAAAAAGAGACAGTTGTATGTGGCGTAAGACTCCACAGCGAAGCTAATCCGTATATCTATCTTTTCTATCCTCAGGGACTGGATGCAGATCTGCATTACGAAGACATTTGCAAACCGGAAAAAGTATACACAGGCGCAGCACTGATGAAAGCAGGACTGCCATTACCACTGACAACAGGTGATTACCAGCCAATCAGATTTACATTTAAGGCAGTGGAGAAATAATTACCGAATCAAATAAGTTATCTGATTCAATTGTAGGTGACTGTTTGAACATAATAAAAAGATGAAAACCAGTAATTAAGTTTATTAATAGCAGATAAGCTAGTTACTGGCTTTTTTTTTGTCCTTTGCCATCTATAGATATCAATCAATAAATAATCACAAAAATTTTTATATGATATATCTTTATAAGATGTTGTAGAATGATGTAAAATAGTCGTAGAATTATAAAAAAACGAGGCAGGTAAAGAAAAATGAAAGAGAAAATCAAAAAATGCCGGGAAGAATCAGAAATTATTTTTGCTCACATATGAGTGCGCAGGTTACAGTAACAGTAGTATTACTTCTGATTCTGGCAGGTCTGGTCCTTCAGATTTACGTAAAAAATCAATATTTTAATTATCTGCTCAGGAATACCAGATCAATGGAAGAATCCATGATTGAAACATCGACGATTAATATTGATGCAAATCTGAAGGATATCATCAGTGCTGCATGCAAATGTAGGAGTTAATGAGACATTAAGAGTTCTGGTAGAAAACACGGAAGCAGACGGAATACTTCTGGCAAAAGAAAAACTGACATTGGGCAGCAGAATGGATGATATTGCTCATCAGATTGGAAGTGTTGTATCTATTGCAATTGTATCAGATGAAGGTCTGTGGCAGGAGTATGGGGTTTATTGGTACCAGACATCTTCAAAAGGAGTATGGGAAGATGGCAATCTGGATAAACTTCAGGAAATATATGAAAAGACCATGGCACTTCAGAAAGAGAAAGCAAATGTCAGGTACTATGTAGAGACAGATCCTGCTGTTCACAGTCAGTGGCCGCAGATAAGAATGGTACATATTGCAGTTCCGCTGATTGGAAAAACTTACAGTTATTCTCATGTGAAAAATGTAGCGGTCGTATCTTTCGATATGGGAGATATTCTGGAAAAAAGTGCTTTTGACAGAGTAGCTGATAAACCTCTTTCGATTGGATATATTGCAGATGAAAATAACAGAATCATTTACCATCCAAATGAAGAGTAGATGGAATGACAGTGGAAAGTTACAGAAAAAAACGCTGGACAGTACCGAGAATATCAGCAGATCATTAAAATATTTTGGATGGACAGCATATATTACCACGGATCTTGGAAAAATGCGTGCACAGGTTAACCAGATGTATACCAGAAGCATTTATGTATATCTGTTTTTGTTGTGTATCTGTGGATTTTTATGGCAGTTTACAATACGAAGAGTATTAAAACCAATTGATATTATACGGGATTCTATGCGAAATATTAAACTTTCCAAGAATCTTCCGAAGATAGAAGTAAAGGGAACCAATGAGATATGGCAGTTGGCTGGTTATTATAACGAAATGGCGGAAACTCTGGAAACGACAGTACAAGGAAATACGTAGATATTATCGTGAAAAGAATCTTTCTATCCGTCAGAAAAATAAGGCAGAGAAAGAAGCTCTGGAATCACAGATCAATGCACATTTTTCTCTGCAATACACTGACTGCGATCAATTATAATGCGATAGATAATGAAGATTATGAGGTAGCAGATCTTCTGAAAAAGCTTTCTAATATGCTTTCATATACATTCTCAAGGAAGCTTGTGTCAGTAAGTCTGGGGCAGGAACTGAGATGGGTAGAGCAGTATCTATATCTGCAGAAGTTCAGGCTTATGGATGTGTTTGACTACGAGATTGAATTTCAGGAAGAATACGGCGAATGGCCATGCTGTAAACTGTTTATTCAGCCATTTGTGGAGAATTCTATCCTTCATGGTTTTGAAGGAAGAGAAAGCGGGGGAATGATCCGTATTACGGGTCACATTGATGGATCCAGATTCCGTCTTTGCATTGAAGATAATGGATGTGGAATGAATAAGATACAGAGAAAACTGATGCAGCAGATTCTTATGGAAAAGCATACTTTGGATTTGGCAGGAACAGGAATCGGGATTCAGAATGTAGTGACAAGACTGCGAATGTATTATGGAGAAGAACTTTCTGTAGTTTTGGAATCAGAACCTGAAAAGGGGACAAAAATTTACTTTCTGGCTTCCAATACCAGAGAATCCGGAGAAAGATATAGAGTAAATAAATGTAGCAAAAAAAGTAACAGAGGAGGTCTTTATACATTGAGAATTTTAATTGCAGAAGATGAGCAGAGAACCAGACAGGGATTAGTAAGGGTTTTGCAGAGCCTGAGGGATGAGTATGAGATTGTGGCACAGGCATCTAATGGAAAAGCAGCGTTGGAAATGATTCTGGAACAGAAGCCGGATGTGGTTTTATTGATATCAAGATGCCGTTTATGGACGGGCTTTCAGTAATAGAAGCTGCCAGAGCTCAGGGAATTAAGGCAGAATTTGTGATTGTAAGTGCATATGCAGATTTTGATTTTGCCAAGCAGTCAATTTCTCTTGGTGTAATAGAGTATCTTCTGAAACCTCTTACAAGAGATGAGGCAGAAGCAGTACTGAAGAAAATTGAGAATAAGATCAGTGGAAAAATAGCTATTCCCGCAGAAAATCCAGAAAATTTGAGAGATAAATATCGATGCCCACCCTATGATTCTGCAAGCTCTGGATATCATACAGAGTGGATATGCCGGAAAAATAAGCCAGAAGAAATTGGCAGAAGATCTTGGGCTGAGCCAGGAATATTTCAGTTATCTTTTTGGAAAAAATATCGGAGAAAATTTCAGCACTTTTCTAAGGGAGTATAGAATTGAACAGGCACAGTATATGTTGAGGGAAGAAATATGTGATCAGAGGGATGTTCCTTATCAGGTAGGATTTTCCGATTCTAAATACTTCAAAAAAGTCTTTCGCGAGGTGACAGGAAAGAGTCCATCTGAATATCTGTCAGAAATAAAAGAGTAAAAATATAAGAAATATATGGAAAATATCCTGAAAATCTTAAAATATTTCCTTAATCTTAAAATATTATCCGTACAAAATTCCTTTTTCCATAAAATCTTGGGTTATGCGGTGGAAATTTGAATGGTAAAATATATACAACAAAACAACAGAGAGACGACTTAAAATTGTGCAACTAACCAAAACAAAATTCAACTAAGAAGGAAAAAGGGAGGAAAAAACATGAAAAAACATTATTTACAGCAACATTATTGGCGGCTTCGCTGATGGCGGCATCAACTGTACAGGCAGCTCCGCAGGAAGTTACAATGTGGCATTATTTTGATCAGAAGCCAGAGCAGGAAATGCTCGCAGACATGGTTGAAGAATATAACTCTTTACAGGATGACATTCACATCAATGCAACATTCGTATCCAGAACAGAGTTAATGAACCAGTACACAGTTGGAGCACTTTCAGGAGAACTTCCTGATATCGGACAGGTAGATTCACCGGATATGGAATCTTACATATCTCTCGGAGTATTCGAAGATATCACTGATGAGCTGGAATCATGGGGAGAACTGGATCAGTTCTATGATGGACCATTAAGCTCCTGTAAAGACCCTGATGGAAAAGTTTACGGACTTCCACAGAATAGTAACTGTCTTGCACTTGCTTGCAATATGGATCTTCTGAAAGCAGCCGGATATGATCATATGCCGCAGAGTCTTGATGAGTTCAAGGAAATGGTTGCAGCAACAACAGATGCATCCAATGATGTATACGGATTCGCAATGTGTGCAGTATCTACAGAAGAAGGAACATTCCAGATCCTTCCATGGCTGAGATCTGTACAGAATGGAACTGGCGTTAATGTTGATAATATTACTGCTGATTCTGCTGTAAATGGATTACAGACACTTGGAGATTTTGTAGCAAACGGATACATGAGTAAAGAGTGTGTAAACTGGACACAGGCAGATGCATGGAATCAGTTCTGCGCAGGAAAAGCTGCATTTGCAGAATGTGGAACATGGCATCTGGCACAGACAGATGCAATCAACGGAGCATTTGAATATGACTTTACACTTCTTCCAACAGGCGACGAAGGAACCTCTACATCTACAATCGGTGGTGAGAACTTTGGTGTCTGCAAAGGATCAGAAAACAAAGAAGCATGTGCTAAATTCCTTGAGTGGCTCTGCTCACAGGAAAACGAAGCAAAATGGGCAGCTGTAGGCGGAAAGATTCCTACAAGACAGGATGCGACAGCTGAATACACATTTGAGCAGGATGGATTTAAGGTATTTACAGATGAAATGAATTATGCGCAGGCTCGTGGACCGCACGCTGAATGGCCATCTATTTCTGAAGCGGTTTATACAGCAACACAGTCTGTAATCGTAGACGGAACATCTGCAAAAGACGCTCTTGAAACAGCAGCAGCTAAAATTAATCCAATCGTAGAAGAAACTCCTCTTCCTGAAAGCAACTAAAACTAACAAACAGGGAAGGATGTGGCTTTAATGGCAGCAAAGTCTAGGACTATGGCGCAGCAAAAGACGAAAGAAGCATACTGTTTCATTGTACCTGCATTTATTTATATGATCCTTGTGCTGGGATACCCGATCGTTTATAACATTATTCTCAGTCTTAAGGATGTAAATGTAAAGAACCTGAAATCAGGAACTTCCGTATTTGTCGGATTACAGAACTATATTGATTTATTCCATGATCCGACATTTCTTCTGGTTCTGCGCAATACATTTATTTTTACAATAGCTTGTCTTATTTTCCAGTTTACCATCGGATTTGCATTTGCGATGTTTTTCAATCAGAAATTAAACTCGCAGGTCCGATCAGAGGTCTGATTCTTGTCAGCTATATGATGCCAATGGCAGTAACTGGTCTTCTTGGTAAAAATATCTTTTCCAATGCAGGTCTTATCAATGACCTGCTTGGAAAAATCGGAATCAGCGGTCCGGAATGGCTGGTTAACACCAGCACAGCTCTGATTGCAGTAATTATTATGAACTGCTGGGTAGGTATTCCGTTTAATATGCTCCTTCTTGTATCAGGACTTACAAGTATTTCACCGGATGTATACGAGAGCGCATCCATGGATGGAGCAAACTGGGGACAACGTTTTCTTTTTTATAACTCTTCCCCTGATGAAAGAGTCAATTCTTGCAGTACTGATGTTAGGATTTATCTATACATTCCGTGCATTTGACCTGATGTATATCATGACAGCCGGAGGTCCGTTGAATTCAACAGATGTGCTGGGAACATATTCTTATATGTTATCATTTACACAGTTTAACTTTTCAAAAGGTGCGGCAGTTGCAATGGTACTGTTTGCATGCCTGTTCCTTATTGGTCTGTTCTATCTGAAACTGTTATCAAAAGAAGAGGAGGAAGGCTGATATGGATAATATGACAGGTGCTGAAAAGGCAAAAGAGATCAGAAATTCGATATTTGCACTTCTTATTGCATTTATCTTCTTATTTCCGATTTACTGGCTGATACAGATTTCATTTAAGTCAGATGCAGAAACATTTGGAAAGGTTCTTACCTATTTTCCACATGATTTCACCTTTGAACCGTGGCTGGAAAACTTAACAGATAAAAACGTTTCTGATATCTTTGAAAAACAGTTTTCTTAATGGACTTTTGACAATGGCAATTGCTCTGGTACTCGGTGTCCCGGCAGCATATGGAATGGGAAGATACAGAGTAAAAGGTGGAAATGTTTTCCTTCTTACATTTCTGATTTCACAGATGCTTCCTCCATCCCTGACATTGACCCCAATGTATCTGATTTTCAGTAAATTGGGCTTTCTTGGAAATCATCTGACAGCTCCGGGTTGCGATTGCAGCCAGTTCTATACCGTTTGTAATCGTAACATTGAGACCCTATTTCAGAAGTATTCCGGTATCATTGGATGAGGCCGCAAGACTGGATGGATGCGGATCGGTAAAAGCATTTCTTATGGTTATGCTTCCGGCAGTAAAAACAGGAATTATTACTATCATGGTTATTTCATTCCTGAACGGCTGGAATGATCTGGTATATTCAATGACATTTAATGTTGCAGAGACAATGAGACCTTTGACAGCGAATATTTATAAATTCCAGAGTGCATATGGTACAAGATGGAACTGTATCATGGCTTATGGTGCAATACTGGTACTTCCGGTAATTCTGATGTTTATTTTCTTACAGAAATATATTGTAGGCGGTCTTGTCGCAGGTGCGGTAAAAGACTGATAAAATAAAGCTATTATTTATATTATAAACAAGTTCAGCGGATTAGAACAAAACAGATAAAACTGCAGTTCCAATTCGCTGAAACTCCATTAAGAATGAAAAGGAGAAGGCAGAAATGGCAAATCAGGAAGAAGTAAGAGACGTATATGGGTATTTTGAGCAAAAAGGAAATGCGCTGTGCTACCGTTATGAGGCTGAACGGGTAAGAATTGAGCCGTGGGGTGCTGACAGCCTTCGTGTACGTGCATGGAAAACCGCAGAGATGGATCAGGCAGACTGGGCATTGATCAAACCAGAGAAGGAAATCACACCGGAAATCGAAGTTCGCGAAGACGGAGCAACGATCCGTAATGGTAAGATCCGTGCAGAGATTAATCTGATCGGTAAAATTGCATTTTATAATCAGAAAGGAGAACTTTTACTGGATGAGTATGTCCGCAACAGAAAAGATATGTTCGGAAATACCTGCAGTTCTCTTGAAGTAGAAGCCAGAGAATTTAAGCCTATCACAGGTGGGGATTACAGACTGACAATGCGTTTTGTTTCCACACCGGAGGAGAAAATATATGGTATGGGCCAGTATCAGCAGCCATACCTTGATGTAAAGGGAGCTGATCTTGAACTGGCACACAGAAATTCACAGGCAAGTGTTCCGTTCATGCTTTCTAGTCTTGGATATGGATTCTTGTGGAATAATCCGGCTGTAGGACGTGTGAATTTTGGCAAAAATATTACAACATGGGAAGCATTTTCTTCCAAGAAACTGGATTATTGGATCACAGCAGGTGACACACCGGCCGAAATCGAAGAAGCTTATGCAAATGCAACAGGCAAAGTTCCGATGATGCCGGAATATGCAATGGGATTCTGGCAGTGCAAACTTCGTTATCAGACACAGGAAGAACTTCTTGAAGTAGCAAGAGAATATAAACGCCGTAACCTCCCGATTTCTGTAATAGTTGTTGACTTCTTTCACTGGCCAATGCAGGGCGAATGGAAATTTGACCCGACATACTGGCCGGATCCGGATGCAATGATCAAAGAACTGAAAGATATGGGAATTGAACTGATGGTTTCCATCTGGCCGACAGTAGATTACAGAAGCGAGAATTTCAATGAAATGAAGAGTAAAGGTCTTCTGATCCGCGTAGATTCCGGATATCCGATATCCATGGATTTTCAGGGAAATACACTTCATTACGATGCAACTAATCCGGAAGCACGTGAATATGTATGGGAAAAAGCAAAGAAGAATTATTATGATAAAGGTGTAAAAGTATTCTGGCTGGATGAAGCAGAACCGGAATATACAGTTTATGATTTCGAGAATTATCGTTATCATCTCGGACCGGATATTCAGGTTGGAAATATTTATCCTGTTATGTATGCAAAGACATTTTTTGATGGAATGAAAGCAGAAGGACAGGAGAACATTATCAATCTTCTCCGCTGCGCATGGGCCGGTTCACAGAAATATGGTGCACTGGTCTGGTCCGGAGACATCAAATCTTCCTTCCCGAGTATGAAAAATCAGGTTGCAGCAGGTCTTAATATGGGAATTGCAGGTATTCCGTGGTGGACAACAGATATCGGCGGATTTTTCGGAGCAAATATAAATGATCCGGAATTCCATGAACTTCTGGTCCGTTGGTTTGAATATGGATGCTTCTGTCCGGTTATGAGACTTCACGGATATCGCTGGCCGCTTCAGCCTCAGTATGGTACAACTGGTGGAGCTACATGTGTATCAGGAGCACCAAATGAGGTATGGAGTTACACAGATCAGGTTTGTGAGATTCTGTCAGATTATTTGAGATTAAGAGAGCGCATGCTTCCATATATTACAGAATTGATGGCGGAGGCTCATGAAAAAGGAACTCCTGTTATGCGTCCGTTGTTCTATGACTTCCCGGAAGACAAAGAAAGTTGGAATGTAGAGACAGAGTATATGTTTGGACCAAAAAGTTCTGGTAAAACCGATCACAGATGCAGATGCACGTGAGACAGATGTATATCTTCCTGGTGGAGCCTCCTGGACAAATGCATGGACAGGTGAAACCTTTGAAGGTGGACAGAAAGTACATGTGGCAGCACCGATCGAGCAGATTCCATTGTTTACAAGAGATGGTTACAAACTGCCGATGAAATAAAGAAGTTTAAAGATCAGGAGGGTGTCGCAGAATTATCGAGGGATAATTTTCGACACCCTTTTAAAGAACATTTAACCGTGTCACCGCTGATCCAAATGGATGATAAAGGAGAAGAAAAAATGGGAAAAGCAGCAAATTCAAGTATTTCTCTTAAACAGATTCATGTTACAGATAATTTTTGGAATAAATATGTGCATCTGGTAAAGGATGTGATTATTCCTTATCAGTGGGATATTCTGAATGATAAACTGGAAGATGTAGAAACCAGTCATTGTATAGAAAAATTTCAAAATTGCAGCAGGAGAAAAAGAGGGAGAATTTCAGGGCGCCGTATTTCAGGATACGGATGTTGCAAAATGGCTGGAAGCAGTTGGTTTTGTGTTAAATTATGAAAGAGATGAAAAGCTGGAAGAATTGGCTGATGAGACGATTGAACTGATCGGACGTGCACAGCAGCCGGATGGATATTTAAATACATATTTTACGATCAAAGAACCGGATGGACGATGGAGTAATCTTATGGAAGGTCATGAGCTTTATACAGCAGGGCATATGATCGAGGCAGCAGTAGCATACTATGAAGCAACCGGAAAACGTAGATTCCTGGAAATTGTATCAAAATTTGCAGATCTTGTCTGCCAGACTTTCGGACCGGAAGAGGGAAAAATCCATGGATATCCGGGACATCAGGAAATAGAACTGGCACTTGTAAAGCTTTACCGTGTAACACGTGAGAAAAAATATCTGGATCTGGCAAAATATTTCATAGATCTGAGAGGTACTGGCAAAAATTATTTTCTGGAGGAGGAAAAGAGACCGGGACATAAGCGTATTTTTCCGGATTTTGTAAATTATGATACCATGTATGCGCAGGCACATAAACCGGTAAGAAAACAGAGGACAGCAGAAGGACACGCTGTAAGAGCAAACTATATGTATTCTGCAATGGCAGACCTGGCATATGAATATCAGGATAAAGAATTACAGCAGGCATGCCGAAACTTGTGGGATAATATGGTGCACAAAAGAATGTATATTACAGGAAGTGTTGGATCTTCTGGATTCTTGGAACGATTTACAACAGATTATGATCTGCCAAATGACAGCAATTATTCTGAGACATGTGCTACGATTGCACTTGCTATGTTTGGAAAGAGAATGGCAGATATGGAGAAGGATGCTTCTTATATGGATGTAGTGGAACGGGCTTTATATAATACACTTTTATCAGGCATAGCTATGGATGGAAAAAGCTTTTTTTTATGTAAATCCTCTGGAAGTATGGCCGGTAAGCTGTATGCCGAGAACTTCACGCGAACATGTGAAACCTGTCAGGCAGAAATGGTTTGGTGTTGCATGCTGCCCGCCAAACATTACCAGAACATTGGCATCTCTTGGACAATACATCTATTTTCAAGAAGAAAATGAAATTTACGTAAATCTGTATGTTGCAAATGAAACAGAAGTTACACTTAATGGAGTTCCGTTCAAAATTACGTTAAAAGGAAATTTCCATGGGAAACAAGATGACAGTTTCTGTAGATGGTGTGCAAGAAACTGAGGCGATGATCGCATTCAGGGTTCCGGCATATGCAGAGAATTTCAAAATTTTGAGAAACGGTAAAGAAGAGAATCTGACAGAAGACCATGGATATATTAAAAATTTCCGGAAAAAATGTATAAAGAAACATTTGAAATAAGTTTTGATGCAGAGCCAGTATTTGTTCATGCAAATCCACAGGTAAGAGTTGACAGTGCAAAAGTGGCAGTAGTAAAGGGACCTCTGGTTTACTGTGTGGAAGAAGCGGATAACGGGGAGAATCTTTCTTCTGTTATGGTTAATACTGATCAGAAGATTGAAGAAACATATGATGACGAACTTCTGGAAGGATGCAGTGTACTCCATATAACCGGCAAAAAAATTTCAGAGAAGGGTTGGAATGAAGGAATATTGTATCAGAACAGAAAAGTAGAACTGGAAGATGTTAAATTGACACTGGTACCATATTGTTATTGGGGAAATCGTGAAAATGGAGAAATGCTTGTGTGGATGAAGGAACTTTTTTATATGTAATTCGCTGATAAAATAAAGGAAAAATAAAAGGAGATCGCAGAAAAATATGTGGTCTCCTTTTGGTCTGTTCAGTATTTGTTTGATTATAGGCTGACAATTATTTTTTCTTTTTGGAATTATGCTCCGATTCCGGATTCATCCCGTCGATTATATGCTCGATCATCATCTTTTTTACATAAACATCAAAGCTTAACAGACAGATAAAGGAAAATCTTTTCAGGTTCGCCTGATCTTCTTCATCTGCGTCCTCGAAAGTATCCTGTGCTGTTTTGTATTTGCGCAGAAGGTCTTTTTCAGGGATTCAATCTGTTCCTTTTCCATGCTGAAAACTTCATTATAAATATAAGTCATATCTTTCTCAGTCATGGATTTGAAAATATTTCTGCGCAATCGGTGTGAGCAGAGTCTGGATATCATTGATGGAAAGAATATTCTTGAAATAGTAAATAAAAATCAGCATCAGCACATGTTCTTTGGAATAACGTTTCTTCTCAGGCGGGGGAAGAAGTTTATTCTTTGCATAATTGTTGATCATAGTCTTGGTGAGAATCTTATCATCTGCGTAACGTTTGGAAGAAACGAGCTGCTCTTCCATAAAGGTTGTCACCTGGTCATATATAAATCAATATTTGGGATGTCTTCCGGTTTAATATAGTCAATTCTGGATACACTTTCCAGAATGCTGTTTATCATATCTTTATCATCGATTGTCATCTTTCATCACCTCTGTTCCTTATTATATAGTTTTAAATACTACTTGTAAATGTTTTTTTTCACTAATTACAAAAATTTATATCCGCTTGAATTTACAGGAATCAGTTGTAGGCGAACAGATTTTTTGTGTATAATCATAAAGATATATGCCTGTTCAGGCACAAAAAATATTTCGAGAGATGTAAACGGTAACCGGTACATATTTTGAATCTGAAAGATTGTTGCAGGAATCAACTTGTTGATCAGCATGGTTGTTTGTAAAATAATGTACCGTACAGGAAGAAGACAGGAGAAAATATGAGCGATATTTATAGTACATTAAATCCTCAGCAGCAGGAAGCGGTTTACCATACAGAAGGTCCACTGCTGATCCTTGCGGGAGCGGGTTCGGGAAAGACAAGAGTACTAACCCACCGCATTGCTTACCTGATAGATAAAAAGGGAATCAATCCCTGGAACATTCTGGCTATCACATTTACAAATAAAGCAGCCAGTGAGATGAGAGAACGTGTAGATAAAATAGTCGGATTTGGTTCCGAGAGCGTATGGGTTTCCACATTCCATTCTACCTGTGTGCGTATTCTGCGTCGTTATATTGACCGTCTTGGATATGATACCAGATTTGCTATTTATGACACAGAAGATCAGAAAACTCTGATGAAAGAAGTATGCAGAAAAACTGAATATTGACACCAAGAAAACAAAGGAAACGTTCTCTTCTGGCACAGATTTCCCATGCAAAAGATGAACTGATCACACCGGATGAGATGGAACTGAATGCAGGTGGGGACTTTGTTAAAAAGAAGGTTGCTGAGGTATATCGGGAATATCAGGCTGCTTTGCGCAGAAATAATGCGCTGGATTTTGATGATCTGATCGTAAAGACCGTAGAGCTTTTTTCAGAACTGCGGAGATGTTCTGGAAAACTATCAGGAACGTTTTCAGATATATCATGGTGGATGAGTATCAGGATACCAATACTGCACAGTTTAAGTTTATAAGCCTGTTGGCCTCTAAATATGAAAACCTCTGTGTAGTCGGTGATGATGACCAGTCTATCTATAAATTCCGCGGTGCAAATATAGGAAATATTCTTGGATTTGAGCATGTTTTTCCAGATGCAAAAGTTATCCGTCTGGAACAGAATTACCGTTCCACAAAGAATATTCTGAATGCAGCCAATGCGGTGATCGCAAACAATACTTCACGTAAATCAAAAACACTCTGGACTGAGAATTCGGAGGGGGAACGAATCCATTTCCGCCAGTTCATGAACGGATATGAGGAAGCAGAGTATGTGGTAGGCGAGATTTCCAGAGCTCACAGAGAGAATGGTGCGAAGTATAAAGACTGTGCAGTTCTGTACAGGACCAATGCACAGTCACGACTCTTTGAAGAGAAGTGTCTTCTTGCGAATATCCCTTACAAGATTGTAGGCGGTGTGAATTTCTATGCGCGTAAAGAAATCAAAGACCTGTTATGTTATCTGAAGACAATTGACAATTCCAGAGATGATCTGGCAGTCCGCCGTATCATCAATGTACCGAAGCGTGGAATCGGAGCCACAACTCTTGGCAGAATACAGGATTATGCGGATAAAATGAGTGTGAGTTTCTATGATGCCTTGCGTGTGGCAGAGGAGGTCCCGTCTATTGGAAGAAGCCTTTCAAAGATTGATGGATTTGTAACCTTTATTCAGAGTTTAAAGAGTAAGGCAGAGTCTTATACAGTACGTGAACTTCTGGAAGAAGTGATTGAACTTACCGGATATGTGGCAGAGCTGCAGGCTGAAGATACCGATGAATCGAAGGCAAGAATCGAGAATATTGATGAACTTATTTCCAAGACAGAATCCTATCAGGAAGCAATGGAAGAACAGGGACAGACTGCCACGCTTTCAGGTTTTCTCGAGGAGATTGCACTGATCGCAGACATTGACAGCGTGGATCCGGATCAGGATTATGTGCTTCTTATGACACTACATAGTGCCAAAGGTCTGGAGTTTCCGAGAGTATTTCTCGCAGGAATGGAAGATGGGATGTTTCCGTCTTATATGTCCATTATATCAGATGACAGATCTGATCTGGAAGAAGAGAGAAGGCTCTGTTATGTGGGTATCACAAGAGCTATGGAGGATCTGACGCTGACAAGTGCCAGACAGCGGATGCTCCGGGGAGAAGTACAGTATAATAAAGTATCCAGATTTGTACGTGAAATTCCGCGGGAGCTTGTGGATCTGGGACAGGAAGCTCAGGAAAAGAAGAAAAAGATTGAAGAGATGATTCAGGCAGACAGAAACCTTGCAAAAATGAAAATGGCTTTTGAGACGAAAACATTCAAGCCCAGAGAATTTAAAGTGACGAAGGCTGCTACACTGGATTACGAAGTGGGAGACACTGTCCGCCACATTAAATTTGGTGTAGGAATTGTCAAAGATATTGTAGATGGCGGAAGAGATTATGAAGTCACTGTTGATTTTGACAAAGTGGGAATAAAGAAAAATGTTCGCAGGATTTGCAAAGCTGAAAAAAATATAGTAATGGGGCAGGTGACTTAAGTCACCTGCGGAGGCTGCGAAAAGCAATAAGCAGTAAGGCGAACGATTTTATCCGCTTTATATATGAGACAGGAGTTCAGGAAGTTTCATAAGACTGTCAAATTCATGATCAGGGATGATTTCTGAAGTCTTCTCATGGCTGGGATTAAACCAGATCGTGCGGATTCCGGCATTGATGCCGCCCTGGATATCAGAGGTCAGGCTGTCCCCGATGATTACTGCTGTTTCCTTATGGAAATCAGGGATTCTGGAGAAGCAGCAGTCAAAGTATTCCCTGCCTGGTTTATTGTATCCCAGTTCTTCGGAGATAAAAATACTCTCAAAGTAACGGGAAATTCCGGAACTTTTAAGCCGTCCCTTCTGGACACTTAAGGTACCGTTTGTAACCAGATACATCCGGTATTGACCGTAAAGAGTTTCGAGCAATTCTTCTGCACCATCTATGAAATAGTGTCCCTGGGCCAGAAGAGTTTCATAGGTATGAGCAGCTTCTTTTGCAGGTACATCCACATTCAGCTCTGCAAAAAGAAGCCGGATCTCCGAAGTTTTACCTGGTCTCTGGTGATCTTGCCCTGTTCAAGAAGCTTCCACTGGGCGAGGTTGAGCTCACTGTAACGCTTCAGAATTGAAGGCTCGGGAGCAATGTGAAAACTTTTCAGAGTTTTTGCGATAGCTGCTCTTTCTGCCCGGTTAAAATCAAGTAATGTATTATCAAGATCAAAAAAAAAGTGTTTCTACCATAAGTATTTATCCTCTCTTATCAGATCGTTGCTGTCGGCATATTTTTAAGTCAGGGGCAAAATTCATTCCAGATTGCCTACGGCAATGGAATTTTGGATTGTATATCTCGGGATTGTGTGAACAGTAACCCCCTGATATCATTATAATAAAGAAACTAACAAAAGTATAGAATAAATGCAGATATCTTATGGTAAAATTACAGAAAAAGTGTTATAATAATTTCATTAAACAGCAGACGGCAGAAGTGTTAAGTGTCAGCTGATGAATTATTGAGAGGATGGTGCGATTATGAATATCAAAATTGAAGAATTATTATCAGCATTAAACAGAAAAGAAGAAGAGAAAGAAAAAAATACAGTCCTCTGGGTACTGGCAATCATTGGCGCAGTTGCAGCAGTAGCAGGTATCGCATTTGCTGTATATCATTTCTTTGCTCCGGATTATCTGGAAGATTTTGAAGAGGATTTTGACGATGACTTCGACGATTATTTCGAAGATGAAGAAGAATAATTACCTGTAATATGAAAATGAAAGAATAGCTCCGGCTTATACCGGGGCTATTTTTATGGAGGTTATATGAAAAAAGGCGAAATTTATGAAGGCGTGATTGAGAAAGTAGATTTTCCCAATAAGGGAATTGTGATAACAGACGGACAAAAAGTTACCGTAAAGAACGGAATGCCCGGACAGAAAGTTCGTTTTATGATCAATAAGAAGCGTTCCGGACGTGCAGAGGGAAGACTTCTGGAAGTGTTGGAGAAGTCTCCGCTTGAAACAAGAGAACCGGTCTGTAGCATTTTTCCGGAATGTGGAGGATGCATGTATCAGACCATGTCCTATGAAAACCAGCTCAAAATGAAAGAATGTCAGGTTCGTGAACTGTTGGATGGTGCATTGAACGGCACTGATTACCAGTGGGAGGGAATTCATGGAAGTCCCATTGAATTCAGATATCGAAATAAAATGGAATTCTCCTTTGGTGATGCATATAAGGATGGTCCGTTGACGCTGGGTCTGCACAAAAAAGGCAGTACCTATGATGTTCTTACAGCAGATGACTGTCAACTGGTTCATGAAGATATGACGAAAATCCTGACTTGTGTGCATGAATACTTCCTGAAACGAAACGTTTCCTATTATAAAAAGATGCAGCATACAGGATATCTGCGCCATCTGCTTCTCCGCCGCGGTGTGACTACAGGAGAGATTCTGGTCCATGTGATTACCACCAGTCAGGAAGAACATGATCTGGAATCTCTGAAAGAAGAACTTCTTGCACTTCCGTTGGAGGGTAAAATTGTGGGAATCATGCATATTATCAATGATTCTCTTTCTGATGTGGTGCAGAGTGATGAGACACGTATCCTTTACGGTCAGGATTTCTTTTATGAAACGCTTCTGGGACTGCGATTTAAGATCAGTACATTTTCATTTTTCCAGCCTTAATCACTGGCTGCGGAAGTGCTTTATTCTATTGTACGTTGAGTA